>Ga0208019_1000944_pt1 | contig 15825 bp, 17 predicted proteins | sample CB_VirMetaG_5_FD_184540 | JGI IMG/M metagenome (GOLD analysis project Ga0208019, IMG submission 184540) | Freshwater to marine saline gradient viral communities from Chesapeake Bay - CB_1508_1D Viral MetaG (SPAdes) (version 4) | ecosystem: Environmental > Aquatic > Marine > Coastal | place: USA...
GAAAGAATACAACAAGATTGCTAAGGGTTCTCTTTCCCTTTCTGACCCAAGCGAGGTTGATGTTCTTGTAGAATACATTTCTCGTATTCGTTGTAGCGTAAAGGTTCATAAGTGCTACAAGATTGGTGGCGTTGGTTCCGAAACAAATGACGGAAACAGCGAAGAAAGACCAACAGACCCTGCCTTTGAAAAGATGATGAAATTAGGTGGCCTCAAATAAGAGGAATAAATGACCGTTCGCCTCACAAAAAAAGAAATAATGAAAGAGATAGTCAAGTGTGGAAAGACACCTGACTACTTTATCAATACTTACGCAAAGATAACTCATCCTCAAAAAGGTCTAATACCTTTTCACCTTTACGATTTCCAGAAAGAGTTATTGAATAGTTTTCAGGATTATCGTTTCAACATCATTTTGAAAGCACGCCAGCTTGGTATATCAACTATATCAGCAGCTTATGTTGCTTGGTTAATGATGTTTCATCGTGAAAAGAATGTTCTTGTTATCGCAACAAAGTTTAGCACAGCGGCAAACTTGGTAAAAAAAGTTAAATCTATAATAAGAAACTTACCACCTTGGTTAAAAATAGCAAATGTTGATATAGACAACAGAACAAGCTTTGTTCTTTCTAATGGTTCGCAAATCAAAGCTTCTTCAACTTCCGGCGATGCTGGTCGTTCAGAAGCTCTTTCGCTTCTTGTTATAGACGAGGCAGCGCACGTTGAAGGCTTGGAAGAGTTGTGGATGGGTCTTTACCCTACACTATCAACCGGTGGTCGCTGTATTGCTCTTTCTACTCCGAATGGTGTTGGAAACTGGTTTCACAAAATCTACACAGAAGCAGAAAGTCAAACAAACGATTTCCACCCAACAATACTTCCTTGGTCTGTTCATCCAGACAGAGACCAAACTTGGTTTGAAAAAGAAACAAGAAATATGTCTCGCCGTGAAATCGCACAAGAGCTTGAATGTAACTTCAACATGTCGGGCGAAACTGTTTTCGCATCAGAAGATTTAGAAAAGTTCCTAAACATGGCTCGCGAACCAAAATACAGAACAGGCTTTGATAGAAACTTATGGATATGGGAAAACTACCAACAAGGCAGAAACTATTTTATATCTGCTGATGTAGCAAGAGGCGACGGCAAAGACTATTCAACAGCTGTTGTATTTGATATAGCTACAATGGAAATGGTTGCGGAATACAGAGGAAAATTAACTCCTGACCTTTTTTCTAAAGTTTTGTATGATATTGGTGTAGAATATGGAAAGTGCTTGTTGGTTGTAGAAAACAACACGGTTGGCTTTGCTGTTTTGGATAAACTAAAAGAAATGCAATATCCCAATCTTTACTATTCTATTAAGTCAACACACGAATATGTTGAGGAGCATATCGCAGAAAACTTAAATAATGCTGTTGCGGGCTTTTCTATGACTTCAAAGACGAGACCTCTAATCGTCGCAAAGATGGAAGAATTCATAAGAAATGACCTAATTAAGATGTATTCTACACGTCTTTTAGCAGAAATGAAGACATTTGTGTGGAACAATGGTAGAGCGGAAGCAATGAGGTCTTATAATGATGACCTTATAATGGCTACTGCGGTTGCTTGCTGGATTAGAGATACAGCATTAGCAACAAACCAAAGAGATGTAGAATACAGCAAAGCGTTTGTCGGTGCGATAACAAAGAGCAGTCACCAATTAGATACCAGAATAAAGGGTATGGTTGGTGTTAGAAATATGAAACTTCATGATGAAGCCAGAAAGCATTCAAAAACTTTTGATGAGTTTCCTTGGCTTTTTAAGGGATAAAAGATGGCAAAGAAAAATAAGAACAACCCAAGAAACCCACAGAGCCTTTTGTTTAGAAGACTAACAAGACTTCTTTCTGGTCCGCTAACAAATTACAGGACACAAACAAATCACAGACTTCGTAGAATTCAGCTAGACCAATATGCTTCTAAGTTTACATCAGCATCAGGTCGTGATTTTAAAAAGACTGCTTATAATCCCTATGATAACTTGCAAGCACAAGCAATGGCTAGTCAAGCAAGAACAGAGCGGTATGTTGACTTTGACCAAATGGAATACACACCAGAGATAGCATCAGCAATGGATATCTATGCTGATGAGATGACCACTCATAGTGCTCTTAATGCTGTATTGAATATTAACTGCGATAATGAAGAAATAAAACTTATATTGCGAACCCTGTACTATGACGTTCTAAACATAGAATACAATCTATTTTCTTGGTGTCGTGCTATGTGTAAGTATGGCGACTTCTTTTTGTATCTAGATTTAGATGAAAGCTTGGGTATCACCAGTGTTATCGGTCTTCCAACACAAGAAGTGGAAAGACTAGAAGGAGAGGATAAGAGCAATCCAAGTTATATCCAATACCAGTGGAATACAGCCGGCTTAACATTTGAGAACTGGCAAGTCGCACATTTCAGGGTTTTAGGTAATGATAAATACTCTCCATATGGAACTTCGGTTTTGGAGCCAGCCCGCCGTATTTGGCGACAGCTTACCCTGCTTGAAGATGCAATGATGGCTTATCGCATTGTTCGTTCACCAGAGCGTAGAGCTTTCTATATTGATGTCGGCAATATTCCTCCGCAAGATGTAGAACAGTATATGCAGAAAGCAATGACCCAAATGAAGAGAAATCAAGTTGTTGACCCTGATACTGGTCGTGTTGACCTTCGTTATAATCCGCTTTCTGTTGAGGAAGATTATTTCATTCCTGTTCGCGGCGGAACAAGCGGAACAAAGATTGAGTCAATTGCGGGTGGTAAATACACCGGAGATATTGACGATGTTAAGTATCTCAGAGATAAACTATTCTCTGCTTTGAAAATCCCTGCTAGTTATCTTTCTTCCGATGCGGAAAAAACACAAGAAGATAAGACAACACTAGCACAAAAAGATATTAGATTTGCTAGAACAGTTCAGCGTCTTCAGCGCTCTGTTATCACTGAACTAGAAAAGGTTGGTATTATTCACCTCTACACCCTTGGTTATAGAGATGAAGACCTTGTTAGTTTTAAGATTGAGCTAAATAACCCTTCAAAGATAGCAGAGATGCAAGAGTTGGAGCACTGGAAAACAAAGTTTGATATTGCTTCATCAGCAACAGAAGGTTTCTTTTCAAAGCAATGGCTTGCAAAGAAGCTATTCGGTATGTCTGATGATGAGTTTATTCGCTGCCGCAGGGAAATGTTCTATGATAGGCGTTTTGAAGCAGCCCTTGAAACAGCAGCAGAAGCAGAGCAAGCAGCAGCCACAGCACCAGGTGGTGAGCTTGGTGGAGATATGGGCGAAGAAGGTGGTCTCGGCGCTGCTGGAATGGAGCCTGAACTTGGAGCACCAGCCGGCGGCGAAGAAGACATGCTAGCCGCAGCTGGAGAACTCGGCGCCGGAGAAGCCCCCGGTGGAGAAGCACCAGCAGGACCAGAAGAAGGAGACCTACTCGCAGCACCACCAGGAAAGCGTGACGATGGAATGGGCAAGCGTATGAAGCGAGAAGGCGGAAAAACTAAAACCACAACAGCAAAATCTCATGGTTGGTATGAGCCTCGCTCTAACTTTGCTGGCGGAGATAGAAGAGAGAAGTCTGGTCCAACTAAAAAGAATATGACTAGAGCAGCAAGCCCAGAGTTTGGAACTTATAGAAAGACTCTTCCAGGTGCATCAGAACTTTCACAACTGGTAAAAGGCACTGGTGTTTACGAGAGTAAACTAACTACTTACTCTAAGGAGGAAGAAGAAAAGTTATTGAAGAGCCAAGAAGAGTTAAAGGTTTTGTTTGAGAGTATAGACTTAGAAAAGAGGAAAGAAAAGAATGAGATTGAAGCACAATAAGAAGCGTAATACAGCCTTTGTTTACGAGGCACTCATCAGGGAACTCACTAAATCAGTTGTTAAAAACAACAAGCATAAGCAAAATAGAATAGTTTCAATTATGAAAGAGCACTTTGCTCAGGGAACAGAATTGAGCAAAGAGTTGGACCTCTACAAAAGCTTATACGAAACAAAAGATATTGAGAAAAGATTAGCAGAAAAGATTGTTACAGAAGCAAAGCAAAAATACTCATCCCTAAACAAGGGAACTATCTTTAAAGAGCAGTCAGCCTTAATCAACAAAATAAACAAAACTCTTTCAAAAGACCTTTTTAACAACTTTGTTCCAAACTATAAAAACATAGCAACAGTATATTCTATCTTCCAGGATGCTTTGCCTATTAAGGATAGAGTTCTTCTAGAAGAGAACATTGTAGAGCAAATGTCTTCATCAGTAGAGATAATCCAAGAGCAGCAGCAGCCAATGGATAATATTGTTTACAATACTTTTGTTAGCAAGTTTAATGAAGAATATTCAAATAAACTAAATGAAAACCAAAAAGAATTATTAACAATGTATATTTCATCATTTTCAGATAATGGTCTTGAAATGAAATACTACTTAAATGAAGAAATAGGTTCTCTAAAAGATAAGCTAAATGATTGCAAGAACACACCAGAAATTAGCCAAGATAATGCTTTAAAAGAGAAAATAGATAAAGTATACTCAATTTTAGAAACTTATAAAGAAAAAGAAGTTGATACTGACCTAATTGAATTGGTCCTTAAAACACAAGATTTGGTAGAAGAGATAAATAAAAATGGCGATATCAGTTGATATAGAAAGAACCCCACAGGTTAATCTTAAAGCTAGAAGAACTCTTAATGGTAATATTATGATATTTGACCATGAAGATTTTGATATTGTGCTTTCTACTGAAAACAAAAAGTGTATTGCATTTCCCAAAGACCAAATGAGCGATAAAGTGTATGATGCACAAGATAGAATGTTTAAATATCTTGTTAAAAGAGGGATAGTAGAACATTCATCTATTCGTGGCGGTAATGTCCATGGTTCAATGGAAGCGATAGTTATGGAATCAAAAATCCCAGGAGTAGACAACATTCAAGCTGCACTTTATTCAATTAGCGAATATCTCAACAAAGAAAAGCCATTCTTTAAGAGTTCATCCGAATATGACGAAGAAAGGTTGGACCACATGCTTAGACCAGAGCCAGAAGACTCAACCGAGCTTGGGGACGTTCCACAGTCAGACAGAAAAGGTTCTCTCCATCCAGGCATTCGCCCATATGGCTTTATGTATAACTACTCACTTGTCCGTGAGCACAAAAGAAAAGAGGAAGAATGCAACTAGTATACTTCTCTCTTGTTTGCGCTGGTCTAACACAAATCTTAGTATACGGCAAAATCTTGGATAAAATCCGCCCCACTCAGGGCTGGATGGGGGAACTTCTATCCTGTCCGATGTGTACCGGGTTTTGGTCGGGATTATTTTTGTGGGCAGCAAACGCCCATACAGAACTATTTACTTTTGATTATTCTCCTGTAACGGGATTATTTTTAGGCTGTCTTGGGTCTCTTGTAAGTTACATATTTGCAATGACTTTTGACGATAACGGTTTAAAGCTTGACTTTAAAAAGGAGTAACTATGCAGTCTTTCGCAACTATAAGATGGATGATTAGACCTGTTGCTAACTGTTGTAAGGGTTCGTAGATGCTGCGGGTGGTCCCCGCAAGAGGAATAAAATGAAGTTAATAAGAGAATATTACCAACTATGTGAAGGCGGTGTTTGTCAAGACCTCCTAACCGAAGACGACAAGAAGTTTGTTTCAAGTGGCGGACTTATGTTGTCTGGTCTTATGCAAATGGCGGAAACCAAAAATGGAAATGGTAGAGTTTACCCACAATCCATTCTTGAAAGAGAAGTAAAGAATTATGCGCAACTAGTAAAGGAGCGCAGAGCACTTGGAGAACTTGACCACCCAGAAAGTTCAGTTATTAACCTTAACAACGCTTCGCATATGGTAACAAAGATTTGGATGGAAGGCAATAAGTGTATGGGCACTATTCGTGTTCTTGATACTCCATCCGGAAAGATTCTTCGTTCTCTTGTAGAATCAGGAGTTCAGTTGGGTATTTCTTCACGTGGTATGGGCTCTGTTCGTGAGAACAACGGAGTTACACTAGTTGAGGACGACTTTCAATTAATTTGTTTTGATATGGTCTCTGACCCATCAACTCCTGGTGCTTTTATGATGACGGAAGCAAGAGACCCTTCCAACATCTTTACCAAGGGGTACAAGATTAATAGAGCCCTAAATGATATTTTATATAAGTTTGAGAAGTAAATGAAACGTTCAGAATTAAAAGCAATGATTAAAGAGTGTGTGAAAGAAGCACTTTTTGAAGAAGGTGTTCTTTCAGAGATAATAGCAGAAGTTGCCTTTGGTTTAACCAAAGCACAAAATATTATGCTTGAACAAAAAGCACCACAACAACCTTCTCCCCAATTTCAGCAAAAGCTAAATGAAGAGCGAGAAGAAGAGCAACGAAAAAAGCTTTTAGAAACAAAGAGAAAAATGCTTGATGCTCTCGGCGGCGGAAAGATGGCTAATGTTTTTGAAGGAACAGAGCCACTTAAGTCAGCAGGCGCACCAGGAAAGACTTCTCCGCATGGTCCTCTTGCTGGTAGAGACCCAGGTGATGCAGGTGTAGATATCAGCGGTTTGTTTAGTTTAGCAGGTCAAAAATGGAACGCATTAAAGTAAAGGATTTATAATGGGACGCAGAACACCAGTACACGCAGAGATTTATATTAAAGACCAAGAGCAGTTTGAGCGAATGGTTAAAAAATTTACCAGAAAGGTAAAGAAGTCAGGAGTGCTTGAAGAAGTAAGAGAACGTAGATACTTCACAAAGCCATCCACCAAGAGAAGAGCAAAGAAGTTAGAGAAGCAAAGACTAATTAAGATTGCGAATGAAAAGCGCAAAAAGAAACTACAAGAAGAATATAAGTAGAGGGTTTTATAATGGCAGGTTCAGGTTTTAGTCACACACCAAACACAGGCGAGTTTAGAAACGCAGGAGGACCAGGTGCCCGTTCAACCGGTGCATACCAAATTGGTGCACGTCCTTTTATAGTTGGGGGTGTTGTTGATGCGGGAAAGACAGTAAAAATAACTTTTCCTTTTGTAAGCAGAGCAATAACAGTGGTCAATAAAGATGCGACATCAGATGATATTCAAATTCATTTTTCAAGCGTATCTAGTTCTACTGGAACTGACCCAAGCTGGAATCAGGGCTTGCACTACTTTACCCTTGATGCTAAGAATCAGTCTCTAACCATGAATGTTCGTTCAAAAGAGATATTTCTTACTGCTCCAGGAGCAGATGCAACTTTTGAAATCTTTGCCGAACTAACAGACATTCTCGGGTCAAGAATGCATACATATGATTCTTCAGTTGAAAGTGATATTCCTGCAACAGGATATAAGGGTGTTGATACAGCAAGAGCAACAGTTCACGGAAATATTTGTTCATCAGAAGTTAGCGAGGTTTCATAATGAGCAGTTTTAATCCAGGACCAGGCGGAGATTTGGGTGGCTCTGTAATAACCACAACAAACACAGGTTCTTTTGGTAGCTTAGCAGTTTCAGAATCAGCAACCGCACCAGCAGCCCCGGCAGCCGGTCAAGGCGGTATTCTTTATTCAAAAACAGATGGTAAAATCTATTGGATATCTGACTCTGTGGCTGAAACCGACCTCACTGCCGGAGGCGGCGGTGGAGCTTCCGACCTTGATGGCTTAACTGATGTAACAATCGCCGGAGTAGCTGGTGGACAGATTTTAGTTCATAATGGTGCGGCGACATTCAACAATGTTGCTATGTCTGGTGATGCGACACTTTCATCAGCTGGTGCACTCACAATAGCCAACAATGCTGTTACTGTTGCGAAAATAGAAGATGTAGCAGCAAACAGTATTTTATTAAGAAATGCTAACTCTGCCGGCGATTTAAGCGAGTTTGCAGTAGCAGATACACAGATTATAATCGGCAATGGAGCTGGATTTACAGCAGCATCATTAAGCGGCGATGCTACTATGAGTAATGCAGGGGCTATAACACTTGCTAACACTGCTGTTTCCGCAGGCTCTTACACTAATGCTGATATTACAGTTGATGCAAAAGGTAGAATTACAGCAGCAGCAAATGGTAGTGGCGGCGCAACAACACTTAAGCACACTTTTACTGTTGATGGCTTCGCAAGAATTTCTTTAAATACAGATTTATATGGTCACAATTGGGCAGGCGCAAATCAAGAAAGATTTTTTAACACCAGTCTTGGAGCTGCCCCAGCCTCATCAGCAACAGGAGATACGGTATCTATAACTGTTTTAAATTCAGGTGCATATTTTCAATTGTTTACAATTCCAGCAGGCATGGAAATGCAAAGCATTAGAGTTAATTTTTATCAAGCCGGCTATACTGCTCGTTGGCGATGCAGGCTTTGGAAGGCAACACCGGTTGATGATTCCAGCGCTAACATTACTTGGACTGCTATTGGAGCCGGAGCAGTAAACGCAACAGCAGTTAACTCAAAATGGGCAACCGCCTCAGAGGACCTCTCAGCAGATGCAAACCGTTCAGTTGCTGCGGGCGACGTAATCGGGATTACATGGGATGGTAGAAACATTGATGGCTCAAACTATGCTAGTTCAAACGGCGCTTCTTTCACTGTTACCATTCTTGCTAACTACACATAAAAAGTAACATAAATTTTTTCCTTCCCTTTGAAAAAAATAATTACTATTTATTTAGAGAGTAACTATTAGTGTATTTAAGTACATTTTATATTTTAGGAGTTTTATAATATGTCAAGCCTATTGGAAAGAGCAATCATTGATGCCGCCGCACTCAAAGAAGCAGCGCTGAAAAACGCAGAGAACCTCGTTATTGAGAAATACTCAGAAGAAGTTAGAGCAGCAATGCAAAACCTTTTAGAGCAGGGCGAGGATGCTTTGGCTGATATGGCTGACCTCGGAGATTCCCTTGAAGCTACTGCGGATATGGGAATGGAAGAAGACCCAATGGCTGATACTGGAATGGAAGAGCCAACTGTTGATGAGGAAGGCGACGAGGGTGATGCCGAAGCAGCACAAGAGTTTGCTGATAGCACAATAGGCGACATCCCAGACGCTTTTGACCCAGACCTTGGCGACCCAGACGACGAAATCATCAATATTAAGCTTGACTCTCTCCGTGCAGAACTCCCAGAAGAAGAAGATGGTGTCTTTGGTGGTGATGATAATCTTGATGCTGACGAAATCGGTATTGATATCACTGATGACGAAGAAGAATTAGACTTTGACGACGACTTTGGAGCAGAAGAAGTTGATGTGGACACCGATTTGGACATGGACAGCGATGTTGGCGTAGATATTACACCAGAAATGGTCGCAGAAGTTCTCGGTGAGATGGATATTGATGAAGATATTGATATTGACGATATAATGGAAGCAGTTCGCGTTGACTTTGAACCACAAAAGAGTGGCTGGGCGGGAACACCAGAGTCCATTATGAAAGAATATGAAGCTATGTTGCTTGCAAGAGAGCAAGACAGCAAAGTAAAAGAAGAAAATGAAGAGTTACGCAAAACAGTAGCGGCTCTACAAAACGAAAACAAGACTTTAACATCTGCGGCTCACAAATTGCAGGCGCAGAATGAAAAATTTACTGCAACACTAGAAACTTTGCAAGAAAAGTTGGAAACCTCTAATGTTTCTAACGCAAAGTTGTTGTATATTAACCGTGCTTTAGAGAATGCCTCCCTGAATGAGCGACAAAAAGAGAAAATTGTCGAAGCCATTTCAAAAGCCGAGACTGTACAAGAAGCGAAGATTGTATTTGATACACTTCAAGAGACTATCACTTCTCAACCTGCAGAAAAGAAGATGACTAGCCTTAGTGAAGCTGTTTCAAGACGCTCTACTCTACTTGTCGCTGCTCGTGAAGAGCAAAAAGAAAGGGCAGCTAACCCTGCATTCGATAGATTGCAAAGATTAGCAGGTATAAAGAAATAAATAACATTTTTGGAGGTATTTTAAATGTCTGTATTACAAAGACTAACTGAAGGTGTTGTTACTCGTGACGTTCGTAAGGAAGGCGAAGCTCTTCTCGCTAAGTGGGAGCAGACTGGTCTTTTGGAAGGACTTAACGATGGACAACAGAAGCAAGGAATGGCCGTCTTGCTTGAGAACCAGGCTAAGGAGCTTCTCCGTGAGGCTTCATCAATGGCTGCTGGCGATGTTGAAGGCTTCGCAGCAGTTGCTTTCCCAATCGTTCGCCGTGTTTTCGGTGGATTGATTGCTAACGACCTTGTTTCGGTTCAGCCAATGAGCTTGCCAAGTGGTCTTATCTTTTTCCTTGATTTTACACATCAGGACGGTCGTCTTGGTGTTGAGGCTGACTCATCAGTGTACGGTGGTAACAAAGTCGGTCGTCAAATCACAGGTGGTGTTGACCTCAGCGTAAGTCGTTCTGGAATCGCCGGCGGCCACTATAACCTTGGTCACGCTTTTGCGGCTCCTTCTGGTTCTGCTACTGGCATCGTCACAATGCAGGCTAGCCAGTTTGCAGATAACGGAGTTTATTCTTTGTCAGCTTCTACAATAGCAAATATCAAGCTCGGAGACACAGACTTCCGTAAGGCTGCGCTTAAGGCTATTCGTTATGACGCTGATCTTTTGGCAAGCAACGACACAGATCAAATCTCTGTACTCGCCGTTTCAGCTTCACAGGTCCCTTCGGCTCTCGACTCAGGTCACCTTGCTGGCGTCGTTGTAACAACGACTGCTGGTAAGCACATTAGAAGATTGACTCAAATAGACTCTGCGGGTAACTTGCTTGCGGTTATCCATCAGACTGGCGGTGCACCAACACCTGCGGCGGCTGCTACCATAGCTTTTACACATCCAATCGTGGATACATTCGCTGCCGGAAACGCACAAGCCATTGGTTCTGTTGTTGGTAACGATCCATGGGGTCTTGAAGAGCCACGACCATTAACTCGCGGCAATGCAGGATCAGCAACTGATCCTAAATCAACGATCGCTGAAATCGACATCAAGGTCGACAGTATCGCTGTTACCGCTCAGACCAAGAAGTTGAAGGCAAAGTGGTCCCCAGAATTGGGTCAGGACCTCAATGCTTATCACAACTTGGACGCAGAGGTTGAGCTTACCGGTATTCTTTCAGAGCAGATTGCTCTTGAAATTGACCGTGAACTTCTCGGTGAGCTTGTTAACGGCGCAACTGCTGGCACTCGTTACTGGTCACGCGCTCCTGGTCTTTTCGTTGATAGCAACGGCAACGAAGTTGGTGCTAACACAGCTGCTCCTGACTTCACTGGTACTGTTAGCGAGTGGTACGAGACTCTCATTGAAACCATCAATGACGTAAGTGCTCAAATCCATCGTAAGACACTTCGCGGCGGTGCAAACTTTGTTGTTTGTTCCCCAGAAGTTGCTAACATCCTTGAGTTCACCAGCGGTTTCCGCGCAGCAGTTACTGCTGACCAGGACCGCGGCACTATCGGTGCTGTCCGCGCTGGTAGCTTGAGCAAGAAGTTTGACGTTTATGTTGACCCTTACTTCTTGCGCAACGTTATTCTTGTTGGTCGTAAGGGTAGCTCTTTCCTTGAAAGCGGCTTCGTTTACGCTCCATACGTACCATTGCAGGTTACTCCTACCATTTTCGGCACCGAGGACTTCGTACCTCGTAAGGGCGTCATGACCCGTTACGCCAAGAAGATGGTACGTCCTGACATGTACGGTCTTGTTGTTGTCCGTGGTCTCCTCGGTGAGTCCGGTGCTTAATAGCATCCGATAACAAGTAATAGAGAAATCTATTGAGTTGAGCCCCGCCTTGTGCGGGGCTTTTCTTTTATGTAAAACTATTTACTTTACATAACTTAAATGGAGGTTATTCCCATGGGAAGAAAGAAGAAAAGATTAAGATTGCTCGCTCGTCTTGCAAAGAAAGCCGCACCAAAGGCAGCAACAAAAGCTGTCGCCGCACTTAAAGAAATAGCAAAGCCAGCAAAGGCACCAGAGCCAAAGGTTGAAGAGCCAAAGGTTGAAGAGCCAAAAGCTGAAGAAAAGCACGAGTGTGATGAAGAGCCTTGTACTCACGAAGACAAGGAGTAAGTTGTGGGTAAGAAAAAAAGAAGATTATTAAGTTCAAAATTTGCAAATTGGAGAAAAGCAAATGGCATCGGAGTAGATACAGCAACTAAGACTGTTGAACCAGCGATTGAAGAAGACAAGGTTAAGGTTGAAGAGCCAGTTGTTGAAGCAATAGCTGATGTAGAGCCAGCCAAAGAACCGGTTGCTGTTATTGAGACAGTTGAAGAGCCAGTTGTTGAAGAGCCAGTTGTTGAAGAGCCTGCTGTTAAGCAAGAGCCAAAAAACACAACAGTTCGCAAAACTTCAGCAAAGAAAACTACATCTTCTACAACAAAGAAGACTACTTCAACTACCCGCCGCAAAAGAACTACCAAGGCAAAGCCCACTACCACCGACATTTAGTGCCTCCAAATACTATTTATATTGAATAACAATATTTAGCGAGGGACACTTAATGTCTTTACCTACACTTACACCACAAAGCACGTTATCAGCTGTTGTTTTGCCCGTAACCGGGACAATAGATAATGTTAATAGTGCTGTGCCTTATAAAATCTATTCTGCTGAGTCTTCGGCATTATATTCTAGTCACTTTTTATCAGGTGCGGTTGACCAGGTTTCCTATGTTTATAAAAAGCTCGGAGGCGATGTTCTTGATATAGAACTTACAGAAGGCAATGTTTATGCTGCTTATGAAGAAGCTGTATTGGAATACTCTTATCTTATTAACTTACACCAAGCAACAAACATACTTGGTGACTCATTAGGCAATACAACAGGTAGCTTTGATTCAAAGGGCTTGATAATGTCCGGAGCTTTAAGTTCATCTTTGGGAGGAGACCAAGTTGCTCTTCGTTATCCTAAATTTGATTATGGGATGACCAGAAACATATCAGAAGGCGTTAGTGCCGATATTGGACTGGGACACTCTGTTCAATATTCAGCAAGCTTTGATGTAACCTATGGTGTTCAAGACTATGACCTTCAACAGATTATATCTTCAAGCATAAAGTTTTCTGGTTCTGTCGGAGATAAAAGAATATTGATTAAAAAGGTCTACTATAAGACACCACATGCTATGTGGAGGTTCTTTGGTTATTATGGTGGCTTAAATGTTGTAGGCAACTTGCATAACTATGGTCAGTTTTCGGATGACTCAACATTTCAGCTTATTCCAGCTTGGCATAATAAAGCTCAGGCTATGGCTTTTGAGGACGCAATCTATACTAGAATGTCTCATTTCTCATATGAACTGCGAGACAATAAGCTTAGACTATATCCTATACCTTATACTGGTGGACCAACAAAGATGTATGTTGACTTTTCTATTCCGACAGATTCTTGGGATAGAACAGACCCTAAAACAAAGGGTGTTAATAATATGAATACTCTTCCAATAGGAAACTTGCCTTTTGTTAGCATAAACTCTATTGGTAAACAATGGATTCGCAGATTTGCATTAGCTCTTTGTAAAGAGATGCTAGGTCAAATCCGTTCAAAGTTTTCTACTGTTCCAATACCTGGCGATAGTGTAACATTGAATGGAACTGCTCTTATCTCTGAGGGCAAAGACGAGCAAGACAAATTAAGAGAAGAATTAAAGACAACCTTAGCAGAACTTACTTACCAAAAGGTTGCAGAACAAGAATCTGCAATGATGGAAACAGCCGGTAAGACTCTTGAAAAGGTTCCAAACTATATTTTTGTGGGGTAATATAAATGTCTGAAGACAATAAGTGGTCACAACCAGCAAGTCCTCCGCCGCCACTCTTTACTGGTCAACCAGAAAAAGACTTTGTAAAGCAGATTAATGATGAGATAATTGAAAGAGTTATTGGTCAGACTATTGTGTATTATCCTATAAGTCTAGAGCACACAAACTTTCACGACCTTTATGGTGAAGCCGTAGATAAAAACTTTTTGAACCCTATACGGGTTTATGCAATGGTTAAATATGAATCACAATCAACATCAACAACACCTTTGGGAGTTGATAGGGTTGAAAAGATATCAGTTGCTTTTCATAAACGCAGATTAACAGAAGACCAAGACCTGTATGTTAGAGAAGGTGACTTTATACAGTATGGAGAGCATATGTATGAGATTCTTACACTTGAAGAGCCAAAGTGGTTATTTGGTCAGGTTGAATCTAGATTTGAAATTGCTGCTTCGTGTGTAAGAGCAAGAGAGGGATTATTTAATGTCCGAGACAATTGATAACGATAACAAGCTACACTTTGAGCCATCAACAATAGAGACCATAGATAAATCGGTATTGAATTTTGTTGAGTCTTTAAGGTTATCAACAGTTACAAACAAGGGCTTCAAGCCAGTACCTATAATTTGGGGCACCGCAGAAAGAGCCTTTCAAGTAAAGAAAAACAAAGAGATAAGAGATGGACAAGGTTTATTGGTCTTGCCTATTATATCAGTAAGAAGAACTGGATTTACAAAATCATCAGCCAGCCCTGGTGTCTTTCAGGGTAATGTTCCAGAAATAGATAAAGAGGATGGCGGCTCACTGGAAGTCAGTAGAGTTCTTTATCAACAAAAAACACTTAAATTTGCTAATGCTGATGCTCTTAGGCTTTATGGGCAAAAGAATTATCCTTCACCAAACCCAAAGGTTGTTTATCAAACTGTAACAGCACCGATGCCTGTAAATGTTGAGGTTATGTATGAAATAACTTTAAGAACAGAGTATCAGCAACAAATGAATGATTTGATGACCCCGTTTGTTACAACCCCCGGAACTGTAAACTATGTAAGACTAAAAGAGAACGACCATAAGTATGAAGGCTTTATTCAAGCTGATTATAGTTCAAGCGATAATCTTGCTGATTTTTCTGGGGATGAGAGAAAGTTTGAAACAAAGATACAACTAAAAGTTATTGGTTATATCGTCGGAGAAGGAAAAAACAGACAAAAACCACACTACTCAATAAGGGAAAACTTTGTAGAAGTTAAGATACCAAGAGAGCGTATTTCTTTAAGAGAAATCCCAGAGCACGAATTCGGTTCATATTATGGTCTCGCCGGCATACCATTATCAGTAGCACAAACTTTGGAGCCATTTCCATTTAGGTTTAGCAATATACCAGCATCTAGCTTTTTTGGCTCATCAGGCACAGGAACAGAAGCAGCCTCATCTTTATCTGGTGTATCTGGCGGTGTTGTTACAACTGAAAACTTAGCACAATATCTTAATGAGTTTTTTATAGTTAGAGAAGTTTTGAAAGCAGAAGGAGCAGCCCTACCAGCAGATAAAAGAACTTTCACTACTACAAACAACTTTAAGTTTAATTCAGAGCAGGTTATGGCTAACGGTATCTTGCAAGCTCCCGGAGTAACATTTGATTATACGGTGTCTGGTTCAAATACGATTATTTTTACAGAAGATGTTGAAATTGGCGACCACATTGTGATAACATACATAAAAGGCTAACAACAGAAAAGGAGAAACAATGCCTAATACAACAGATACCACTAACACAATCACTGAAACCGAGGCTACGACCGAAAATACCACGACCGAAGCAACGGAGACAACAGCCACTGAGACCACTGAGGCTACCACCACTACAACTACTGAGACTGGTGAGGCAACAAGGGCTTCCACTGAAGCTACTGCTACTGCCGGCACTAATCGTGGCGAAATTATTGAAGTTGAATGGGAAAATGTAAAGCATATCTATGAATTCCGCCAAAAGCTCCAAGATATGGAACAGTATTTTGCTAGCATGTGCCTTAAATTTGAAAAGGACAA
>Ga0208019_1000947_pt1 | contig 15808 bp, 24 predicted proteins | sample CB_VirMetaG_5_FD_184540 | JGI IMG/M metagenome (GOLD analysis project Ga0208019, IMG submission 184540) | Freshwater to marine saline gradient viral communities from Chesapeake Bay - CB_1508_1D Viral MetaG (SPAdes) (version 4) | ecosystem: Environmental > Aquatic > Marine > Coastal | place: USA...
CCCAGGGCAAACGACTGCTGGCTAGTTTGAAGCGTTGGCAGCGGGCGATTGGGTTTGCTATGAGACTCGCTATGGTGACATTGAAGTGCGAGAGATCGCGAGCGTTAGCGGCAGTACGATTACGGTCGCAGCCGTGGACCGCCAAGTAGATGTCGGTGCGAGAGTCTGGGCGTTCTACAATGATGGTGATCTAAACAGCGTACAACTGCCACTCGCAGCCAGCACTCAGGTTGACTTCGACAATCTTATGATCCCTGGCGGCGTCAATCGTCAGCAAGGCAAGGAGCATGTGGTTACAGGCGTGGGGATGCCGTTGCTCGTCGTCGTTGACAACGCAACCAATGCTGGCGTGTTAAATTACGCATCGTTCGAGTGGATGGAAGCAAGTCACGAGTATTACAGTTGATAAGTGTTCTACACCACCGGCAGGCACACCGAATCAGTCGGCACTAATATCGTCGCAGTTTGTCCAGCACAGGGAATCAGAGTTCCTGTGCTGCGAGCGTTTAGTGCGACAGCGGGTGCGACTGCTCAATCGTTGTATGTGATGACTCCGGTCGGCATCTTTGAGACTGACGATTTCACCGATGCTGGTGAGACGACAACTCGCGTGACTACAACGAAGCCAGGTCGAAATGATGCTGGTGCGTTGGTAACGCTTTCTTCTGGCGACCTAGTTGTTGCAATCAATCGCGATGAGCAATACGAGCTGCTTGAGGTTTCGTCGGTATCTGGCGACACGGTGACATGGGCAACAGCACCGACTTCTGCGTTGTTGCATCGCTGTTTGCTCTATGCGTTCTACACTCCGATTGAGCCGTTCCCGCCACCCTTTCCTCCGCAGGAACCTGTCAGTCAGCCTTACGTTGACATTCCGGCAAACACTACGGTGACGCACACAAATGCGATGTTTCCTGCTGCACGCACAAAGCAGCAGGCAGGCGTCCCGTTTACTGCGGCTGGCTGTCCGATGCTAGTGCTCTTGACTAATGACACGAACCAAGCGGTGTTAAACTGGTGCTCGTTTAGCTGGATTGATTCGACAGACACGCTAGTTCCTGACACGCAGGAAATCTTCGACGAGCAAGTGGCACCGATCATTATTCCGAAAGAGATACCGAAGTAATGGCGATACGGTTTAGTCCTGGCTGCGGTTGCTGCAAAGCAGAAGGGTGTGGGGAGTTCCAGCTAAATTGGAATCCAAGTAGCCCGCTTTCAAGAGGCGAGTATTCTGGTTACGCAACATGGTCAGCTTTCACCGAGTATCTACAGGGAGACTTGTTTTTATTTAGAACGTTAGTGCCTGATGCCACAGGTGCTTTTCGTTTGCACATCTGGCAAGCACCTAGCACGTTGTTTAGTGGTTCTGGGTGGACGTTTGCAGAGCAAGAACGTTATGTGCAATTAGGTGCGATTGACATTCTCGACGAAACGGACGAGTGGCAGTTTTATGGAAATGGCTGGGATTCTCTGACTGCACTAGAAAAAGAACAGTATTTGCAAAACAAGCAAATACCTAACGACGCAGGGATTGTCAGCAGGCAAAACGTACTTGCTGACCCAAAAAGCTATCGTGTCGATTTTGGAAAGTATCCGGTCGGAGTGCGATTATTCACGCAAGCAACAGGGACAAACTCCGAAGAGTATTTTTATTGCGATATTAAAGACGCTGAAAGATTGCCGATTTACTTGCCTGCTTATGACGGTCGGATACAAAACCCGAATGGCGAGAAGAAATACGATTTTGGCATCCGAGTTAATAGCTCGGAAGAGACTTTTGACATTGGCTACACAGCGACTGCTAACGGTTTGGATTTAGATCCACCAGCAGACTTTATGGGAAGGATTCAACAGCCAGCGACTTGTTGGATAGCTGGGATTGCATCAAACGGTTTGAACGTAGGATCATTCGGCAGTGAAAATTCAACTTTCGTAGTTGATGCAGATGGTCAGTATTTCTTCGGAGGTGAATTTGTAGGAGCACAGACCGGAGATTTGATCGCGTATCGTGGGAGCACTGACCAGGATAGGTTTGACCCTAGCAAATGGGATTTGATTAAAGCTGTAGACGTTGAGATTGAGGACGTGGCTATTGGCGGTCAGGCAACGGGAGCAGAGTTGATAACCGCTGGTGCGAATGATTTGACTGGTCAGCGAGTTGGGCTTTTTAATTTGACGGCATCTGATTTAGATGTGCAGCCAGTGAACGGCAGTCTTGCACGCTCTGTCACTAAGGCTGAATGTCCTACCGTCTTTTCATCATCTCTATACTGCGACCTTGCCGAAGAGCAACTACTTCTAGAGCCGAAGGTTAATGAAGATTACGAAGTGTTGCAGACGACCGCGGATGCCTATGCATTTAAGCTGCGAGATAATCAGACATTTTACCCTCTTGGACAAACCAAAAGCCGGTTTCAAATAAACTCATATAAGATTATCAAAGCTGCTGCATATACTTCGACGGACGACACAATCAATTTTTTTACGCGACAAGTTCAATATCGACTGCGTCTTAGTTTGCTTTGGGAAGCGGTAAACGTTTCGATAGTAGAAGCGAGAGGACGCCAGGTGAAAATCGGCAACCTGGATAACGCTATCGGTTTGGGCGTCTATGTGTTCCAGAGTCCATTTGCGGTTTCGATTTATGACACAGCAGCCGAGAGGCAGGCAGCGATTGACGGTTGGTTAAACAACTGGGAATTTCACGTATGGAATTTTCAGCTATCAAATCAGCAATCTTGGGTTGAGCAGATTGCTGGCGTTCGTGTTTATCCGTTTGTCTCGTTAGTTACTCGCGAAAGTTTCTCATGCAAAGATGGTGGATGGTCGCTGACCGGAACTTATGACGAAGATACGACAGACCCAAATGAACCGCCACTAATCAATCCGATCGTCGGCAAAAGCTGGACTGTGTTCAAATGATGCGGTGCAAGTCATGCCAGAGAACTAACAGCCAGTCGCTCAGTCTCTGTCCTGTTTGCGGTGGCGAAATGGCGGATTCACAGTCGCCAAAGATTGATCGCGTTGCATTCGGCAAACGACGAGCTACATGTCAGTCTTGCATGTACTGGACCCGTCGCGGCTGCGGGATGCTTGAGCGTCCTTGTAGGGTCGAGCGATTGTGGCTGTCACCAGAAAAAAACTGGTGCGTCATGGGACTGGAACCCTAGCGTTTCGTTTGTCTTTTTCGCGTCTCTGCGATTATTTTGCTTATTTTTGGAATTAGCCCCCTATTACGCTTGTAATTAGGGGGCAAATAGACGATAGTAACACCATCGAAGCAAACAACACCCGCCAACGCAAAGGCAAAACGATGAAAACTCTTCACACAGAATGCTTGGGAAACGGAAAGCTAACTCAACTAGAAGTCATCCAAGATAATGACGGCACGGTGCGATTCATGATTGAGTGCGACGGATGCTACGGTCAAGTGTTTTCAGGCACCATTCAAGAGGCACGAGCAGAGTATCGAAAGCTCAAAGCACAAAACTAAATCGACTCCGACCTGGGCAAGTCGCAAAACTGCCCATTTCTTTTACCTACTCAAACGAGATGCAAAACGATGACAATCAAAGACACGAAAACAGTTGACAACTATTGTTCACAAGTCGCAGAGCTTCGCGGCTTGATTGAGAACCTTTCAGAATTTATCAAGACTCTGCCAGCACCAGACGAAGATCACAATATTCATGGTATGAATTATGGTCACGCTGGCAGCATCGAGCATATTCATAGTTTGCTAGTTGCTGCAAGCGAACATGCTGACGAATTTAGTGACTCATGAATCCGATGCGATAATCTAAATCTAGCGAGGGATGCAAATGACCGACAACGAAAAAAGGCGTGCCAGGGGAAACAACGGAAACCCTGACACGCCAAGCGAGACGAGACAGGCAAGGATAGCAGAGATGACACCGATGACAAGGCAAAACGTTTTCGAGTTACGAGTTCGGCAGATGCTCGACATGCACTTCGACCAAGTGCTAGAGATTGAGCAATTGACTAACTTTTACGATGCACTAATGGACTATGGCGACCTGAAAGGCATGGTTCCAGCAATCAATCGAATTGTCGCGGTCGATACTTTAGGCGACGTGCTAGGCTTCGCTCTCTGGTTTGAAGGACCGGACGACACGCAAGCAAACATCGTGAAACTAGCGGTGCATCCGTCCACGCAGCGGCGAGGCATCGGCTGGTTCCTGATGGAATTTATTAAACGACGCTATGGCAGGATCGAATTGTCGATGAGCTTGAAAAACGAAGAAGCGATGGAGTTTCTTTGCGAGCAAAAGTTTGGCGTGAAGATGGTCGGCAAAGAGCGTGATTTTGTGGTTCTACGTTGGAACCGAAAGGGTCAGGACAATGGTTGACACAGTTTTCGCTTACACATTGGCATTGTGGCTGGTAGCGTTCATTTGTTTCATTTACTCAGTGCGGGAGGATCTATGGCGACGAGAATAAAGCTGACTATTGACGATGACTGGCTGGCAAGTATGCAACGTGCAGCAAAGCGACGGTCGGTCAATGTGTCGGAATTTATCCGGCAGTGCGTGTTACAAAACTTACCTAAGAAAGATCAAGTAAAACTCAAGGAGATTAAGCGTGGACACCCGAAAAGCTCTTAGTGCGTCAAACACAATGGCGACATTGATTGAGGTTGCGGAGCGTATTGAAAAACTTATCACAGTTTCATTCGATGAGTGCGAGCGACAAATCGACGAGGCAGTTGTGATTGGCGAACAGTCGCAGCAATTCCACAATCAGCAAGCCGCGTATCGTCGCGGACTGCAATCTGCGTACAAAGTCGTCATGCAGCGTTATCACCAGCGAGCGAAGGAGCTAGAGCGTGTGGATGATTACGATTCACCTATTGGCGACCGTTTGCGTTTTGTACCTAATCGCGAAAGCAAAGAGGATTAACCGATATGATCGAAGAAAACAACGACGACTATCATGCGGACCGCAGCTACGTTTCTGCGTCGATGCTGAAAACGTTTCGCAAGTCACCCAGACTGTACGAGGCAAATTATGTCACGGAGACAATCGTTCGCGATGCACCGTCGGCAGCAATGCGGCTGGGGAGTCTTATCCACTGTGCCGCACTTGAACCGGAGGAGCTAGAGCAACGCTACGTCGTCAACAAGTTCGACAGTCGCAGGACGAAAGCGTACAAGGAATGGGAGGCAGACGAGCAGCGTGAAATCATTAGCGACAGCGAGATGGAAACTGCTAAACGTTGCTGCGATTCGCTCTACACTCATCCGCACATCAAAGCGATACTCGACAGCGATGGAGTGGTTGAGCATAGCTTTCGGTGGACGTGCAGCGAGACAGGCATGAACTGCAAGTTCCGCCCAGACAAGCTGTTTGTTCGGGATGGTCAGACGGTTGTTGTGGACCTCAAAACGACCGCAGACGTTGACAGCTACGTTAGGCAGTCGGCTGACTTTGGCTACCACATCCAGCAGGAGCACTACCTGGCAGGTGCAGAGCTAGCGACCGGAAACAGCAGGCTCGACACCATGTTCATTTTTGCAGTCGTCGAAACGAAAGCACCGTACAGGGTGCGAGCTTTTCAGTACGACCAGGACTCCTCGCACATCGCCAATGAGCAGCGGCTGCAACTGCTGACCGATCTGGCGGAGTGCATCAAAACCGGCGACTTCTCAGAAGATGCCGAGAAGGAAATCGTTTCTATTTCTTTACCTAATTGGGAAAAACAACAATGGCTACAAAGCAACTAACAATCCGGCAAAACCTGGAAACCGACCATTTCTTGCAGAAGGTTGTCCAGACGAATCGCGATGCGGATCCCGAGGCGTTCCAAGCTGCTTGCACGCGAGCGGTGATGACTAACGCGAAACTAGCAGGGTGCTCGCAGAAATCGTTTTTTCGGTCTGTCATGGACCTGGTGCGGTGGAATCTGCTGCCAGACGGCAGGCAGGCACATCTGATACCGTATGGGACCGAATGTACCCTGGTCATCGACTATAAGGGTCTGGTGGAGCTCGCGTACCGCTCAGGCACAATCAGCCGGATTCACGCAGACGTTGTCCGAGAGGGCGATGCGTTCATCTACGATCGTGGCGAGATTCGGCAACATGTACCCTGGTTTCTCCGCAGGGACAGCAAACCGGACGAGGCAGGCGAAATCATCGCTGCTTACTGCGACGTGCGATTCAAGGACGGTGCGGAAAAGTGCGAAATCCTCGCAAAAGAGGAGATTGAGGCGATTCGGAACCGATCCCGTGCTGGCAACAGCGGTCCCTGGAAAACGGATTGGTGCGAAATGGCGAAGAAAACCGCCTTTCGTCGCGTCAGCAAGTGGCTACCGCTATCCGCAGAGGTGCGTACAGCGTTCGAGCGAGATGACGACCGTTTACGCGACATTCCGCCAACAACGCCACAGGTAGCGGCACAGACGCCGTCTGCGGCTGATTTCGAGCAACTTCTGTCTGGTGAGCAGCCAGAAATGCAATCGGAGCCAGAACCAGCCACAAACGCTGATTTTGACTAATTTGAGGTTTTTTGCCGGATTTTGCTTTACAACGTGGAATCAGGCGTAAAAATCACCGCGTCGGAATCGCACCTCCGACCAATTAGAATCGAAAGAACCGCTTGGTTGCTCATGGTGCGAACGTCGAAAGACGTAGTGAGTGACCAAGCGGTTTTTTCATGCACGAACAGAATCAGGCTTGTTGGGATTGGCACCGGCGAGCAGGCAACGGGTGGCTGAGTGATGCCACATGGGACTGACGCCCTGCAATTGACACGGACCGCGAGAGCACCAGTACGGACCATCTGATAGCTAGTCTGATTAGAAATTCACAAATCAAAAACTTAAAAGGTTCTTAGGTTTGTGTGGATAGTCCCGGTACGCACTGAGTTTCGATTACCAACTACAGACTGGGGATTTAGAGCATGGAAGAAACAACGAAAACGATCGACCGATTGAATGACGGTGCTGAAAAACTTGCTAAGGCAATTCGGCAAGGTCATCGAGCAACATCAGACGTTTCGATACCTGTTGCGTTTGAGGAAATACGCTTGGCGGTCGAAGAACGGTTCGAGGAAATCAAGCGACTGAAAAAATCGGTACAAGCTATGGCTTTGGCGATGGCGTCTATGGAGGTGAGCGAATGAGTGACGATAAAAATCCAAGAGAGTATTGGTTGCTGCAATACGACGGCGATGCTTTTATTTACGAGTCGCTCGATGAGTTTCCGCCAGACGGCGATAAATCGCTGCTGGTACACGTTCGAGAAGTCATCGACGAGACTAAGCAGGCGGATGCTAGCACTCGGAAATACGAATTTACCGGAAAGACTCAAAATTACCCTGGTGCAATACTTCGTCAGATTCGTCGCATTAGCGATGGTGAGGTAGGTGGCTGGATCGAGTCGGAAGACAACCTCAGTCACCAAAGTGATGCCTGGGTCTATGGCAATGCCAAAGTCTCTGGCGATGCCAGGGTCAATGGCGATGCCTGGGTCTCTGGCGATGCCTGGGTCTCTGGCAATGCCAGGGTCTTTGGCATTGCCAGGGTCTCTGACGATGCCTGGGTCTTTGGCGATGCCTTGGTCTATGACAATGCCTGGGTCTCTGGCAATGCCAGGGTCTATGGCGATGCCTGGGTCTATGGCAATGCATGGGTCTATGACAATGCCTGGGTCTATGGCAATGCCAGGGTCTTTGGCGATGCCAGGGTCTATGACAATGCCTGGGTCTCTGACAATGCCAGGGTCTTTGGCGATGCCAGGGTCAATGGCAATGCTAGGGTCTCTGGCGATGCCAGGGTCAATGGCAATGCTAGGGTCTCTGGCGGTCGAATTAGTTGACGCGTTGATGTCGGAGCCTAGCTGTGAGTGGCGATGTAACCGCAGCAGCTCGCGTCGGAAGCATCTCCCCGATGAACGAGCCGCCGTTATTCCGTGGCGTTGTAACGGAATCGCTGAGTGCGGGCGGATCGCACTTGATACAGGCGAGCGACGAAGGCTAAACTGGTCGCTGCGGCATTGACCGCAATACTAAAGGACATTGATCCATGAGACGATTTGCTACAAAGCAACAACGCATTCTAGCTTGGATTCTCCAAGATGGTCGCTGCAATTCTTGCGGTGCAAAGCTGATGTCGTTTGACATGGATCATGTTATTCCATTCTCAAAAGGTGGTGAGACATGTCAGTCAAATCTTCAGGCACTATGCCGAGTCTGTCACATATCAAAGAGCGTTGCAGAGCGTTCAAGCACAAGCCTAGACCGGGTCAGCAAAGAGCATTAGACGCACTAGCGTCTCACTCGGATACGCTCAATGTCAAGCTGCCGACGGGATATGGCAAGACGTATGTTTTGCTTGGTGCGTATTCAATATTGAGAGACGCTGGCGTTGTCAATCGCAACTTAATTGTTGTGCCAACAGTTGCCCAATTAGACCAGCTTAAAGATGCAAGGCTATGTGATTACGCACTCGATGGCGAAATAGTTGACGTAGGTTTTTATGGAACTGAAGCAATCAAAAAGCATCGACAGAACAAAGGTCACATTTTTGCTGTGACAATTCAGTCTTTGCTTAAAAATGCTGGATTGGTCGTTGACACGATGATGCAGGACGGCAGTAAATGGATGGTTACTGTTGACGAATATCATCACTACGGTGCTGGGCGTGCTTTTGCGGAGGCGATTGAATCTCTGCCAAAAGCTTATCGCTTATGCTTGTCAGCAACTCCGGTAAGGGCGAATGATGAATTAGCTTTTGGTGATCCTGACATTCTTGTGACATACCGTGAGGCAGCGGAGGACGAAGAGGTTATTAAGGTCTTAAAGGGCGAGGCGTATTACTACGTTTTGGACCTAATTGATGAGGACGGCGATGTCCGAAGCGTCTCAGTCGAAGAACTGGCAGAAGAAGCGGGTGCTAATAGCTCAGACGCTATCGAATCGTTGATTATTAAGCGACGGATGCGTTGGTCGCCTAAATACATCAGCCCGTTGATTAGCACGCCGTTGCTCCGGCTGATGAATACGCGAATTAGGACAGGAAAGAGGGCAAAAGCAATCGTGGGAGCAATGTGCGTTTCACATGCTGAGCTTATTAAAAAACAAGTAGAGTCAACATTCCCGGCTCTTTCAGTTGATTGGGTTGGCACTGGAGAAAACGGACGACCGGCAAAGGAAAACAAAAAGATAGTCAAAGACTTCCGCAACGGTTGCGGTGCGGACGTGTTAGTGCATGTTGGCATAGCTGGTGAAGGTCTTGATGTACCCGAAATTACTGAGGTGATTCATTGCAACAGTGCCGGGTTAAATGTCAGCAACAACCAGGAAAACGGGCGGGCAGCGAGATTTTCTGACGGGCTACCTACTGCATACATCAGCTTTGACTCGTCAAGCGAATACGCAGTGCGGGGGTATGTTGGCAAGTCGATTATGGACGCAATGGAATTTGAGTCGCCATTTGCAGACGATGAAGAGCTAGATGAAAAAGAGAAAGAAAATGACATTCAATGGGATGACCTTCCCGATGAACTGTTAGAGATTGAGGATATACGACTAGAACGAATAGACAATGGAGATCCCGAGGTGTTAGAGGTGACACGGCGATTGGCGAAAGACAAGTTCGCGGATCTTGATGTAGAAGCAGTGATGCAAGACGAAAACCACCCGTTGCGAGAGTTAGTCGCGGGCATGGTTCTTGACATGCGAAACAATCAGGCAAATGCACTCAGAGAAGAGCACAGCATTGAGAAGATGTCGTCAGAGTTAAAAATGGCTGTCAATGTCCTTGCAGGCAACATTGTTAAACGTATCTGCCGTGAGTCTGGGGTTAGATTTGACAGGGCAATGATAGGAGACATCTGCAAGCGAATTAGAACCAGGTTGAAACGTGACTGCGGTCCTGTTGTAAAAGACCTTAAAAAACTGCGGCAGCATTACGCAACGCTGAAATCGTATGAGATGCAAATCAAAACCGGAGAGTTGCCGTCATGGTTAAAATAGACAGAGGCAAACCGTCCTTTGCTGAGCCGTTTGCTGGCGTCGAAAAAAGCCAATGGATGGAACTGTTTTCGCTTAAGTCGGCTTATCTTCGAAACCAAGTTGACGTGAGTGCTAAACGAGTTATTGAAGCGGCGGCGGAAGCTCCTGATGTTTATGAGGCTCTTGGTTTTCAATCTGCGGAGCAGATGATTACTGAGGGTTACGATCTTGACATCCGAGAAGTTGAACATGCTCGCAAGTGGTTAGAACTCAGCAAAGCGGATGCTCCCTACAGGGAAGTGGTTAGCCGAGCGGAGAAAGCAGCAATCACTGCGGAGGCAGTACGCAGCATCAAAGCAGAGAAACCCGAAGCAACCCAGCAACAGATTGCGGACGAAGTTGGGATTAGTCGCAATCGAGCTAGTGAGATACTGAGTGTCGACGAAAAGGGAAATTTACCCAATTCGCCGACATCAGAGACGATTGAGCAGGAGGCGGTGCGGCGGGGTATCTCGGAGAGGTGCGTCAAGCGTGAACGCCAGTTGCAGCGTGACCACCCAGAGACGTTTGAGCGGTTCAAAGCAGGCGAGTTTAAGTCGCTCAACGCAGCTTGCATCGAAGCGGGGATCGTCCATCGTAAAGTTGGCGTTCCGGTTAATGATGTTGCAGCGGTGGCGACGATACTGCTAAAGCATTACACGAAGCATGAGCTAATTGAAGCTATTCAACTTTCCGCCTTGCGGTAGCAGTGGGTAGCTCGTCAGAAATGGCGAGCGACTTTTAGAATAAAAGCGATAGTGCGGACTTGACCCCGCAACGATTCGACTCGATCCCTCGTAACTCCCTCGGTCAAGCCGCATTTGCGGGAGGGTGGTTGCGAGGGATTTTTAATAGGAACCGGGATGATGGAACTGACAGCAATGGCAAAGAAGCAAAAGCCAAAATCAAAGTCGCCGTGCAACAATTGCGGGAGGCTCACCGCTGACACAATCTGCAAGAAATGCCGATGCAAACATGGCAGACTAACAATGCTCTGCGAGAAATGCAGCCGCTACAAAAAGGAGTCTGCATGATGGCAATGACAAAACCAGAAGTGCTAGAGATCGTCAAACTTTACAAGGAAGGATGGGGCTATCGCAACATCGCCAGGATGACCGGCAAGCGAGAGAAGGTCGTCGAAAACGTCTTGATTGGCAAAACATTCCGAAGCATTACAGGAGGCAGGTTATGCAACGGCAAACGAAGCAAAGACAAACTGGCTATCTACAAATGAGCGAAATACAAGCAACGATCAGCAGGTATCTTCGGTCGAGTGCTGGGAATTGCAACTTCCCGACGATGCACACAATCGACTGTTTTATCGGGATGATTCAGACCGGCGAAGCGACGATGGAGGACATGCAGACAATTGGCGGCGAATACTTGACCAAACAACTGACCGAAAGAGCAAACGATAAAGGATGGGAGCTGAAACATGAGCAGTGATTATCAAGACTTCATTGCCGATAAACGCAAGAAGTTACAGCCGACAGGATTTGAGCCGATTGGCGAATTGAATAGCAATCTGTTCGATTGGCAGGCAACGGTCGTTGATTGGGCGTTGCGGCGTGGCAGGGCTGCGTTATTTGAAGAATGCGGACTTGGCAAGACGCTGCAACAGCTCGCATGGGCTGAGCAAGTCGTACGCAAGACAAACAAGCCAGTCATCTTGCATTGCCCGGTCGGAGTGCGACAGCAAACGATGAGGGAAGCCGAAAAGTTTTCAATCGGCTGCGAGGTGAAGATTTGCAATGAAGCGTCAGAAGTGATTAATGGGATTAACCTGGTTAATTACGAGAAGATTCACCACTTTGATACGAGCGTCTTTGCTGGCGTTGTGCTAGATGAATCATCCATCCTAAAGAATGCACTAGGCAAGACGAAGCGGCTGCTAGTTGAGTCGTATCAGCAGACTCCGTATCGACTAGCTTGCACAGCAACTCCATCACCAAACGATCACATCGAGCTTGGCAGTCATGCGGAGTTTCTTGGTGTTTGCGAGCGTGAGGATATGTTGAGTAAATACTTTGTTCACGATGGATCTGACACGAGCAAATGGAGATTGCGAGGTCATGCCGTCAAGCATTTCTGGGAGTGGGTAGCATCGTGGGCAGTTTGCTTGTCAAAGCCGAGCGACATAGCTGGCAGCGATGACGGATTTGACTTGCCAAAGCTAAATGTTCAAAGGCACATGGTATCTGTCGATCAAACTGCACCTGTGGAAGGATTGCTGTTTAATGTTTCAGGGATTTCAGCAACGACCATCCACGAAGAAAAGCGTCTCACATGCAATGCTAGATGCGATCAAGTTGCTGAGTTGGTAACTGGCAAAACCGATCCCGTCGTCATTTGGTGTGATACAAACTATGAATCGGATGCTTTGATGGAGCGTCTGCCAGATGCAGTTGAAATAAGAGGAACGCACTCAGAAAAAGCAAAGGAAACCATGCTCAGTGCTTTTGCAGATGGTGAAGCAAAAACGCTAATCACAAAACCGAGCGTGGCAGGTTTCGGCATGAATTGGCAGCATTGCAATCATCAAGTGTTTGCTGGTTTAAGCTATTCATTTGAGGCGTATTATCAAGCTGTGCGGAGGTGCTGGCGATTTGGACAAAAGCGACCAGTGACAGTTGATATTGTGCTGGCAGAATCTGAATCAGCACTGCAATCTGCGGTCGCTAACAAGGAATCCGATCATCGCTTGATGCAGGCAGAAATGGCAAACGCTATGAAGTCAGCAACTATGAAAGAGATCGGTTTAGATAAAGGTAAGGCAGTTTACGAGGTTGGTGAGTCCATCAATCTTCCATCATTTCTAGGAGAGGTAACATGCAAGTAATTGAACAAGCAAACGGCGAAAACTGGCATCTATATCACGGCGATTGCTGTGAAGTATTGAAGGGGATTCCTGACAACTCGATAGACTTCTCGGTGTTCAGTCCTCCGTTTGCGTCTCTGTATGTTTACAGCGACAGCGAGCGGGACATGGGCAACAGCGAGTCTGATGAGCAGTTCTTTGAGCATTTCGCTTTTCTGGTCGAAACGATGCTGCAAAAGATCAAACCAGGTCGTTTGGTCAGCGTGCATTGCATGAATTTGCCTAGCACAATCAGTCATCAAGGTTACATTGGGATCCGGGACTTTCGTGGCGACATTATCCGAACGTTTGTTGAAAAAGAATGGATATACCATTCGGAGGTTTGCATCTGGAAAGATCCAGTCGTAGCAATGCAACGAACGAAAGCTCTAGGGCTGCTTCATAAGCAAGTAAAGAAAGATTCCTGCATGAGTCGTCAGGGAATCCCTGATTACATTTGCACGTTCCGCAAACCTGGAAAGAATGAATCGCCAGTTGCTGGTGAATTTGATTATTTCGCTGGTGACGTCGATGAATTTAATCGACGCGAAAACCGAGGGAACCAATCAATCGACATCTGGCAGCGTTACGCATCGCCAGTATGGATGGACATCAAGCAAAGCAATACCCTAAACGCTCGCATGGGCAGGGATGGCAACGATGAGAGGCATGTTTGTCCATTGCAGCTAGATGTTATCGAAAGATGCTTGCAACTATGGAGCAATCCAGGCGATGTTGTACTGTCGCCATTTGCTGGAATAGGCAGCGAGGGAGTTGGTTCATTGCGTGCTGGCAGAAAGTTTGTCGGTGTTGAACTTAAACAGAGCTATTTTGACGCTGCGTGTAAGTTTCTTGCATCCGAAGAAAACGAGCAGTCAATTCCTAGTTTGTTTGACGACTCAGAAACGGAATAGAAAGGAGAGACAAAATGAGCATTCAAAATGAATTATTCCCTGATGACCGCTACCAGCCGCCAAGCACATCAGCGATGGCGAAAAAGAAGTTTGCACCAAAAGCAGGAACGTATCTCGACCGAATGCTTGTTGTTTGGCGAGAACGAGAAGGAACTGCGGAAGAGATAGCTGCGATTTGCCATAGTCGTTACGGAGGAAAAACGGAAAGCTATCGAAAGACAAAACGAGTGCTTAAAGATCGCGGATGTTTACAATTAGTAGGCATCCGTCAATGTGCCACAAGCGGGTACAAAGCAGAAGTTTATCGAGGCATCAAGCGATGAAACTACAGACCGTCAAAAACGAGTTGTGGGAAATTGCAAAAGCGTATCCAACGCTCGCGGGGATTCTGCAAAAAAAGATGAACAACGATTTAACGGTTGGGCATCATTGGGCAGAACTGCTGAAAGACCTGGAACAAACGCATTTCGAGGACGTGTGCTACGAGTACGCGACATTGCAGCAGCCGCTACCAGAACCGCAGGACCAGCTAGTTTTCGCAATCAGACATGAGGTGCGTGACCGCAAAGCAAAAGAGGAGGCGAAGCTAGAGCAGCATCAGAAATATCACACGAACAACAAAGTCATGCAGTGGGTACGAAGTGACGCAACCGGCTCGATTGCTGTTCGATTGGGTGAGATGGTCCGAGAAGGAACGTTGACCCGCGAAGAGAACGACCAAAGAATGGACGACCTGCTAGCGTGGGAAAAGCAGCACGACAAAACTGACCGACCGGAATGGCTTGAAAAGATGGGAGCATGTTAGATGGACCTTAACGACTGCAAAGGTGGCAAAACCAGCAGCGACAACGCAAGAGCACGTGCAAGGCTATCGGATTTACGCAGCAGGATAGGACCGGCAATGCGATCGGACGAGTACGTTTTACTTCGGTGGCGTGACACTGACGGTTCTATGCGTAGAGAACGTGTCGTTCCTGTTGCGTGGAAAAGCAGAACGGAACTGAGAACAGCGTGCGGCACGATCATCGACATGAACAAAATCGAGGAGATTGGCGAGTGAGCGAAACAACGATTTTAGTGCGGCAAAAAGAAGAACCTGCCTGGCATGAGTACCCTGGCAACATGACGCACGTGGAGGCAGTCGAGGAGTACGCAAGCAAGTGCGACTTAGACCGATTCTATGTTGACTTCGAGAGCAAGTTTTCAAACGGCGATTGCATTTTTCAGCATCGCGTTGCGAAGCAGATTCGCTACTTGGTGGAGCCGTTGCGTAATGATTGAATTTAGCACTAACAGCGGTGGCGATAACTCGTCTGGCAGTATGGGCGAGCGACAGATAAACAGCATAAAGCGGAAAATGGTTTTTGATTCTGTTCGTTCAAAGCGACAACTGATAATTGAAACGGCGGACGGTTTGAGCGTTGAAACGTTTTCTCACTGGGTGAACCGCATCACGTTCGCGACCGAATCCGGCAGAGATATAACCTTACCAAACATCAACAAAATGGATTTATACGATGAGGCGACCTAAAGCGTCAGAAGGACCACTACCAGAGGAAAAGCTCATCGCATGGTCAAAGCAACCATACGGAGTCGGCTTTCAGGACGTCCGTAAACTCGCTGCGGAACTGCTGCAAGCGAGACGCGAGCTAGCTGAACTTGGCGACAAGGCAATAAGCGATGAGCAGTAGTCCGACTCAGCGAACGCTCAAGGCTTTGCGTAACGAGGGTTATTTGACGGAAGTCGTGGAACGATGGAACCCGCACGTTAACATTCGCCAAGACTTGTTTGGTTGGATAGACATCATTGCGATTAAGCCAGGTGAGATTCTGGCAGTGCAAGCGACAAGCTACAGCAACCACTCATCGAGAGTCAAAAAGCTCAAGGCGGAGCGGCAGGAGCAGGTCAAGGAATGGCTTGATGCCGGAGGATTAGCCGAGGTCTGGTCGTGGAAATCTAAACAGCGGGTGCTAAAAGACGGCACAGTTGGCAAATCTAAGGTTTGGTCGCCAAAAGTGACAA
>Ga0208019_1000949_pt1 | contig 15798 bp, 25 predicted proteins | sample CB_VirMetaG_5_FD_184540 | JGI IMG/M metagenome (GOLD analysis project Ga0208019, IMG submission 184540) | Freshwater to marine saline gradient viral communities from Chesapeake Bay - CB_1508_1D Viral MetaG (SPAdes) (version 4) | ecosystem: Environmental > Aquatic > Marine > Coastal | place: USA...
TAGTTTGTGGCTCTACTCTGTCAATGATATTCTGTAAATCGGTTGCACCTAATTGACCAGCAGCAATAGCATACTCCCCGATAAACATTGATTGTGTTAATATTACGCTCATTTCTTAGTTCGTGGTTTACGTGTTTGTTTTGGTTTTTCTTCCTCTGGTTCGATTAGTAAATCAACATAACCAAGTTTACAAAGCTCTTTAAAGTTTTTATCCTTTAGTTCTACTTCTGAACCCTCTGAAAGTCCATTAAAAGGCTTCTTTACTATTGCTTTAATTTTACTCATAACGATCTTTTTTTTACTACAAAAAGCCCACTACCCGAAGATAGTGAGCCGTTTGTTTGTATAACCTAAAACTAAGGTGTTTCCAAGGCTGTTTTATCAGTAGCGAATGTTCCCTTAACGAAAGCAGTTCTATCGTTGTTTTTAACAACAACCGCCCCTCTCCATTCAGCAAGAATAGTTCTAAGGTTTTTGGTGTAGTCGTTTCCGTCTAACCCCATTTCGATTCTGATTGATTCTTTCTCATAAAGAGATGCTTTGTTGAAATCACCTACAAGGTAAGTTCCAGCAGAAACCAAAGTAGTTGGGATGATTCTTACACCATCCAACATCAACTCACCTCCGATCATTGCCAATCTCTCAACATATCTCTTATCAGATGAACTTACTTTTACTAATTTCAAAGCAGTAACATCTGAAGGGTGCATGAAGATAGCGTTTGGCATATCTTGTTCAGCGATTGCAATTTGGTTCATAGCCACTACAAGAACGTCAACCTCATTAGCGTTGTCAACAGTTCCGGCAAATGTACCAGCAGCAAAAGCAGTTGCAACGGTGTAAACACCATTCAATGCAGGAGCAGTTCCGTTACCTGAGAATGCTGAACTTTCAACATCTTTCAATAACTCTCTCATCAACTCAGCTCTGATTTCACTTTCGATAAAAGAAATATCGTCAAGCATTTCAGTTGAAACTTTGATGTAAGCAGTTCTCTTAACAACAGCTTGAGATGCAACTACTAAATCAAAATCAATTTGATTTTTAGAATCACCTTCAGCAGTTCCTCCAGCAGCACCATCTTTGTTTGCTTGGTAAACCCAAGAAATGATATTACTAGAAGCTCCTTTTCTTGAAAGAACGTCTAAGAATCTTACTCTTCTTGAAGCGATAGTGTTAAGACCTTCGATTCTTTGTTCAACTGGAACGTTACCACCTGAAATGTTTGTACTTTCAAGCATTGTACCCGCTGCCTTAACTTCGAAGTCAAAACCTTCTTTTCCTGATTTAAGGCCTTTGATTCTATCAACGTTAGCAATAAGAGAATCTTTCAAAGTTTCTCCTTTAGTTGCTTTAGCACCTTCATTCATTGCGATAATTTTCAATCCCATTGCCTCAATAGTCTTGTTCAAATCTTTCATTTGATTAAGTTGAGTTTCTCTAAGATCGTTCAACGCCTTGTGAAGTTCTTCTTTAGTAACTTTACCATCAACGTTTTTCTCTAGTTCGTCAATGAATGACTTTAATTCTGTGTTGTACTCATTGTACAAACCAGCTTTTTTCTCAGCATCAAATCCATCAAACTCATCTTGTTTGATACTCTTTGAAGCAAGAAATTCTACGAATGTTTTTTTCATTTTGCTTTAATTAAAATTGTAAATACTTAGTTTTCCTTTTTGCTCCAAAGTGTCGTTGTGCGAGTTGACGGCTTCGTTGCTTTCTTGAGTGTCATCGGACGGCTCAATATGTTTAATTACCCTAGTGGCACTATTAGAACCATTCGTTACCATAGACCCCTCGTCTACTATCTGTGCTTGTAACACAGCGTAAAACCAGTCTATTGTTTCGAAATCATCTTTATTTGCTATTTGTGGGTAATATTTATCAAAATTCTTTTTATACTCCTTATCCTCCGGAGCTTCTGAGTTGTAACACAGTTTAACGTCCATGTAGCGCATTCGAACGCTATTCTCTACATCCCAACCTTTATCAAGGGCTTTCCTTGCTGCTTCATGGTCAATGTCCTCTTTGCTAATTTCAAAGATTAACCCCTCTGTCATTCCAGAGTAAGGCTTTCCAACACTAGCCCATGAAATATCTTTTACCAACATCTTAACGTCAGTACGCCAAGTGATTGTTGAGGCTATCTCTAGTCTATGGTCAAGAACATAAGAAACACGCCCTTGTTGTTCCCTTACTGATTTATTCCAAATACCTTTAACGTGTAAGTCCTTATGAGAATCTAAAAATCCAATAGTATTGATTACTGGGTAAATATACCCCTCACGTTGGTTTAAGTCTGCTTTGATAGTTTCATCAGGTTTGAACGCGTTGTTCTTTACGCCTGAATCTTTGTCGATTGATTTGTAAACATTAGACTTTTTTACGTCAATAAGACGGTCAGCATTTTCGCGGAGTGCTTTAAATAACTCCTCCTTAGTATTAAATGACTGATCTAACTCCTTACAAACTATCATTTCTTAATTACTTTTTGTTCTTCAATATCTTTAACCCTCTTTTTTAAAGACTTTTTCAAATCTTCTGGAAGTGGTTTGTTAGATTTCTCTTTTAACTCTTTTATGGTATTCATAACGCAAATATAAAAATATTATTTAGAATCAGTCTAAATAAGGAAAGTTTTTTTAATTACTTTGTATTAGTTCTTTTTGCTTTCTAAAATCGTTTATAGCCGCTTCAAATAATACCCATTGTTCAACGGGAAAGTAAGCGATAGCCCCATTTGTATAGACTATCATTATCATTTTTGGCTCCAACGTTTCTATCATCAATGTACAAAATTAAACAATTTATTTAGATTCATTCTAAATAGTACAAATATAAATAATATATTTGCATATAAATTAAAAAATCTTATGGCATTAACTGACTTCTTCATTAAGGGTTTTAATAACATTTTCAGAGGAAAAGACCAATATACCCAAACTAACTTCCAGACGTTCGGACAACTCTACAACCTGTCAAAAGGGGAATATAAAATAGACACTTCGGTCAATGGTCTTCACGAGATCGCAACTACCACAGCCCACCTATCCGCAGTAATGACAAAGAAAGCCAATATGTTGGCAAATGGTCGTTGGTGTGAATACAGAATGGAACGAGGGGAAAAGGTCAAAGTTGAAAATTCGGAGATAGTCAGAGCTTTAGAGAACCCAAACCCCTTACAAAATGGTAATGAGTTACTTCGCCAAATCTCATGGTCGTATGACGTTTACGGCAACTGCTTTATTAACTTGAATAGGTTGTCAAGTCCAATACCTACATCAATGTACGTGCTACCCGTTGCAGACCTTCAATTCAAGTATTCCGGCAAACTTTATACTCAAGTAGCTTTAGATGACATTATTGAAAAGATATGGATTGATACCGAAAGTGGATACCAGTATTTTGAGATTAAAAACCTTATTCACTTTAAGACCGCTAACCCAAATAGCCCGTTATTAGGAATCAGTCCTATCGAAGAATTGAAACTACCTATTGCAAATTTACGTGCCGCTTTAGGGTTTAGAAATAGAATCATTAACAACGATGCTGCGTTAGGTATCTTATCGGGTGCGGCCACTCAGGATATGAGTGTAGGACTAAACGAGAAAGACCAAAAGAGAATACAGTCAGCATATAAATCTAAGTTCGGTATGCAGCAAGGTAAAGCGGATATTATAATGAGCGAAACACCTGTAACTTGGACTTCAATGAGCTACCCAACTAAAGACCTTATGTTGTTTGAGGAAGTTGACCAAGATTTTAAAATCATCATTGACCACTACGGGCTAAATGACAACATTTTCAGCAGAGAAAAAGCATCTACCTTTACTAACTACGATCAGGGTGTTAAATCTGCTTACCAAGACTGTATCATTCCATTCTCAGAAGATATTGCTTTAGGCTTCACTAAGTCTTTAGGGTTAGATGGTCTTAATAGATGGCTAGAGATAGACTATTCTCATTTAGAAATCATGAAAGAAGATGAGAAAGCCAAAACAGAGAATTTAAAAAGAACTGCTGAAAGTGTGGCTATCCTTCGTGCTAATGGTTACGAAGATGTGGCAGATAGCATTGTTGAGAATCTATAAGAACAACATACTACTGTAATTTGTTTTAATCGCTTTAGCACCAGCACACGCTACGTCAATAGCATCTTTTTTATGTTTGTTGTCTCCATCTCTTTCGTATGACGTTAAGTCTTTCAAGTAAAGCTCGTAATCTTCCATTTCTGAATACTTCTCGTTAAATATGTAGTGAGACTTCACAAACTCATAAAGGGCGTTAATTTTAGCATCCTTGTTCATCTTCTCCTGATACGGTTGTACTCTGCAATCTGTATCGTTAAGGTTGTTTAATTGATACACTAGCGCAACCCCTACGCCGTTCTTTTCAATGAATATCCGTTCAGTCTTGTACTTCCTTATTCTGTCCATTACCCGAATAGCGTTACTTTCAATACCTTGTTCAGAATGCACAACATCGCACACATAAGCTCTTAATTTGTTATCTGTAAAGACTAATCGTAAGAATATAACAGAAAGTTTATCCCCTCCACCATCAGCAGGATCTGCTATTGCTAAATTAGTAACGATGTCAGGATGATTGTGATTAGGTATAGGTGCAAATTGAAGTGAGTTGAAAGGGAGTAGTTTATTATCGCTATCATCATTCCATTCGCCTAAGAATAAATGACGGTATTTATTAGGCTCATTCTCTTTTGTCCAGTTGACTGTTTTTAAAAATGAATCAGAAAGGTTATTTATATTGTCCTTGTATGTTGTGTGAATGTAGCAAGTGTCGTCTATAATGCCGTTAAACCCGTCTGGAATGTCTCTACGCTCATAAAATCGTTTATAAATCCAATGCTCCTTATTTGAAGGGTTAAGAACTAATACAACTATGTTCTGTTGTTTGGTAGAACGTATCGAAAGGTCTATTTTGTTAAAGATTTCTTCATCTACTAACTCTTCCGCTTCGTCTAATATCCAAACCGTAATACCTTGAATAGATTTTAAAGATGCCGTTTGATTCCCGGAACTTGTTTTGATTCCTTTGAAAATGATGTCTGTCCCTGTTTGCTTGTTGGTTATCTCTTGACGGGTAATGTCAAAGTCTGATTCTTTATTGAGCAGTTCTAACTTATCTACAAATTCAGGGATAATAGAGATACCCGCTGACGTTAGGGTGTATCTAGTATAGAGTATTCTGTTATCAGGCTCGTAAGTTTTTAGAGTTGCGAATAATCCAAGACCAAAGCTCTTACCACTTCCTCTGCCCCCTACGACTATGTAATATCTTACATTTTTAGGTTGCTTAAATAGTGGTTTGAACTTATCGTTAATCCTGATTTCATTCATCATCTGATTTAAAGAATGATATTACTGGTGTAGTTTGTATCTTCTCGTCTTTAGAGGTGTTATCCACTCTATCTGTCCATCCATGATTTGATTTGAGATTCATAATAGCCATTGATGGGGCTATCTTTTGTTTTTTACCGTTTGCAAAACAGTTAGCCTCGCAATTCCTTTTTACCTCTTCGTACTTCTTTTTAAGTTCCGGAAATTTGTTTGTAAGATAATCGAAAGTCCAAATAGTATAACCTAATGATTGAGCGACCTCTCCTATAAAGTCGTTATCGTCTCTTTCTTTGTCAGATGCGTTTTCTATTGCTTTATCAAAGAATAGTATTGCCTCTTCTAAAGTCCATTTTTCAGCGTTAGAGTTACCCTCCATTGATTTAGATATTTTCTCATTCTTTGAAGCCATTAGTCATCTGCTTGATCTTTGTTTCTTTTCTTCTTTCTAACTTGTTCAAAAGACTTGTAGAACTTCTTGCGTCTTTTGATAGGTAAGTATTGATAGTCGTTATCTATTTTCTCTTTCATTATCTATCTCTTAAAATGCGTTTATACGCTTCTTCTTTTGAGTAAAAAGCATTTATTAGACTTCTATACCTTTGGTATTTTGAAGGGTTAAATAACCACCAATATATTATGTCAGCTTTCATTTTTAGTGTTTGCAATGAACTTAATTATTAATACTGACAAAACTAATGCTGTTACTTCACGTTGTGCGAAATATGATAGTGCTAAGATGCTTAGACCTACTAATACAGCTATTGACGTTTGAATTATTTTGTACTTCATAATTGCAAATATAACTAAATTATTTTAATTCTATCTCAACGCCCCAAGTAAAATGATTATGCAGACTGCTAAGATCATAAGATAATTGCCGTAGTTGGTCGATAGGTAGTTTATTAGTTTATTTCTCATAATACAATTTTTAGTTGATTTTGTATGTTTAAAGATACAATTTTTAACAGTTATGAAACAATATTAAAACATTATTTCCTTTGGTGTTATGCACCATTATACTCATTAGGAAACCCATCTACTAAAAGAATAGGTTTATTAGCACACTCTTTCATTTTATCTAATACCCAATTTATACTCTCTAAACTTTCAGCACCTACGCTTACACTATTTGCAGTATAACCTTCGGGTTTACCATCTTTATCATAGTAAACTTCGTGTATTTGAAAATAAATTTCATCTCCGTCTTTGTGTGCTAATATTCTGTGATTCCAACTCATATCTTATTTTTTTAAAATTAACGGTGCATAACACCATATAAAATTCATTTCGTTCCTCAACGCATTTTATACAATACGTTAAAAATCATAACTTATCCAAGCATTCTAACTCTATTCTTTCGAGCAAGTCCATTGCTTCGAATAGGTCGGTTACATTAACCCCTTTATAGTAAACAGAACTTATTTCAAATTCGTTGTATCCGGGAGTGTCGTATGTTTCGTGTTGTTGGTAGTGAGTACCCTCTATCGAAAGTTCCTCACCGCTTATGTTGATTGTTACTTGCATGGTTCAAATTTAGTTATTAAAACAATACGCCCGACATTAGGTGTTAATTTAGAATGATTATAAATAAGGTTAATCCAAATCTTCATCGTATTCCTCTTCTTCATCCTCATACCTTTGATCTATTTCCACTTCATATCCTAAATGCTCTAAAACAATTCTTAATATGGTTGATGTATCTTGATTGTTTGATGGCATTTCTACATTGTTAACTATTGTGGTTGTTCCGTAGTTTGTGCAACATCCATCGCCACAACGATATTCCCAGTCTATCAATTCAATTTTTAGTTTTTCTTTTTCCATGTTTTTATAAATAAGGTTTGAAACGGTCTATTTCTTTATCTATCTCGAATCTGTGAGTAATATACTCTTCTGAACTTAATAGGTAAAGCCCTTGACTGGATGAGTAATTTCTAAACCATTCGATAAACTCGGTCATTTCTTTTGTGTCTAAGTCGGCTGTTGACCTTAAAAACTTCTGTCCGTTCTTTTCGTAAGTCATAAATCCGCATTCACGCTTTAAAAGTGTCTTACCCTCGTGAAGAGTATATCCAAACTCTATGCACCAAAGACTAAAGAGCGCGTACAAATATGAGTTTTGATTCAACGTCCGCTTACTTTTAACCTCTTTCAACTCTACCTTAGCACCTTTATCTAAAAGTGTCTGTGAATAGGTTTTAAACTTGTTTATATCGTGACTGTTGGATAAGTTTAGCTTCATAGTATTTTTAGTTGTATGTTTGGGTTGTATTCGCATTTATACCTTTTGTTCTCTCCTTTTGGATATTCCAGAACATCTAACCTTAAATTCTTTTTACACTTTTTCTTAAAAGTTTTAGAGCCTTTAAAAAATAAATATCTATGTTTAGGCTTAATGTCAACCTTTTTTAACTGCAACTTTTCTATTATCTCATTACTGTCTGGCACAAGCTCAAAAGACATCATTTTTTCATCGTGTGTATTATCAAATTTTAGAATTTCTTTTAGCTTTAACCAATGTTCTATTGTTGGAAAACTAAATCCATTATCAAGCCTAAACCAATGCTCTATTGTTGTTTTTGGTATATTCAATTCTTTTTCTAACTCTGTATTTTTATACCCTTTTTTATTTTCTCTTAAATAATTTGCTATCTCTTTTTTGTCTATCAAATCTTCGTTTAATCTTCTTTTGACTAAAGCTACGTTTAATTTGTTATTTTTCTGATAATGACCTATATTTCTAAAGTGGAACTCTTCACCGAATTTGTCTATTAGCTTTGATGTGTTTGAACTAATGCCAGTATAGATAAAGTTAGTAGCTTGATAAATATAACCGTTATGGTTCATGTTAGCATCAGCAAAAGAAACTATTATAGTATTGTTTGGTATCATTTTAATAGCGTTTGAAACAAAAAATGATAAAGTATTTTTGGGCATACCATCATTAACGACCAACCGATTTAACTCTAATACATAATCTTTATATTCTTTGCCACAAATACTTTCTGCTAGATTACTGCTTGGAGGCATTCCAAAAGTAACGACCCCATTGAGCATACCATCTACAAACAATCCAAAAGCATATTTTATACTACACATTCTTTTTGCGTAATGTTTATACAAAAGCCATTCTTTAGTGTCTTGGTAGTCTATTGGTAAAACTTTCATAACTCTTTTGTTTTTTGTTTATACCTTTCTTTTAGTTCTTTAATCTCTTCAATGGTGTACTTTTTAGGATCGTGGTTTAACTCTAACCATTCCACAACGTGAAGTCCTACTCTTTCAATCAATCCCTTTCTGTATTCGTGTATAGCACCTCCTTTGTGTTGGTTGCAATGTACACACTGACCATGTACGTTATTCTCGTCAAATCTCAACTCTGGATAACTACCAACGCTTTTATAGTGTCCTGCATCAAATTTACCTTTCAATGGTTTACCACAACTTATGCAAGGTTGATTCTTATCCCTCTCTCGAATGAATGCGTTGAATATGACTTGTAATTCGTTTAGGTGTTCACTACGGGTTTTTAACTTCTCTTTCCTCTCCTTCTTCTCTTTGTTCCATTGCTTAACTTTTTGTTTCTTTGAATAATCATAAGCACAAAGAGGGGAACAGACTATTTGATTAGACCTTACCGGCTCGAATTTAGATTTACAATTCTTGCAGGTTCTCATAACTTCAAATTCTTTTTAAATTCCTCGTTCTGGTGCTTTAGGTCTTTAATATCCTGCATCAATACTTTAATCCTACTTTCCAAATCTATAACTTTTTTTTGTTCCCGCTTTAGGTCAATGGCTTGTTTAGTGTATGCACCGTAATTAATTCTTAGGTGTTCGTCTTTCTCTTCTATGATCTGAGACAACTTAGCAATGGTTAAACGTGATGCGTGTAGCGTGTCCTTTGCGTGTTGCTGAACAGGTGTTAAGTCTGTTCTATTGTCCATAGGTTTACACACTATGTCAATGTTGTTTATCACTTCTTTAATGTTCATAGTCTATTATTTTAATCCCATATTTCCTCAAACTCAAACAAATCCCCATCGTCTTTATTATTTCTTATCAATGGTGCAGGTTGCTCAAATTGTAAGTTAGGTTTCATTGCTTCTTTTGGTGCTTCTTGTTTCGGTTGATTGTTGATTCTTACCTTACCCATTAAATCAATTGAAGGATTAGAATAGGTTGAAGGTTCGCAAATATTCATATCCTTATACTTAAAGCCGTTTCCATAATTGTACTCAAAACAAATGGGGTCGTCCTTCATTGTTGGAGTTCCTCCTGTTTCTGTGTCCTTTACTTTTACTACTTCCAATTGTGTAATGTACATCAAAGAAGGATGATTAACGATACGGTGAATAATGTAAAAATCATCAGCTCTATTTGCGAAAGGTTGTCCGCCTTCAATAAATGATTTAATAGGAGGCTTCGAATATCCAACTAAAGGATGTTTAACTGGGTAAACCGTTCTACTTGCTTCACTAATTACGTGAGCATTCAAATATAATGTTTTATTCTCCTTATTGCAAAACTTCCTTACATCATTTGAAAACTCATAATTCCTTTCAAATTGTGGTATCTTGTGATCATGTTTTAATCCATTGAACGGGTCAATTAAAAATATGTCGCTTCCGCTATTTGCGTAAATATCTAAAAGGTCATGATGTGAATATGTTTCTTTTATGTCCACCCAGTCAAAGTGATGCTCAATAATCATCTTTGCTTTTTGCATTGATTTGTAGTCAACATCTTTTATCGACTGCCCTAAATACATCTGCATTAGTTTCCTCTTTTGTTGTTCCGGACTATTTTCTCCAGACCAAAGAACACATCTTTTGTCGTGCATCAAAGCAATCATTTCAAACCACCAAAGAATAAAATCTGTTTTACCTACGTTGTCCAAACCTATGAAGATATTGTATTGACCGTTTTTAAAACGCAGGTGTTTATCTATTGGCTGAAATCCTATTCCTAAACCTTCTTTGATTTTACCCTCGCGAAAGTCCTCGAGATATTTTAAACCGAAGTCTTTTTGTAAAATCATTTGTTCATGTTTTTAAGTTGGTATTGATACCATTCGTCAGGAGACATTACATCTTTAAGTTCTTGGTTTAGGTACTTAGTGAAGTTATCAGATCGTAAGAAGTGAGCAGGAGTAAACATTGCATTCTCTTGAACCCACTTTGAGTAAGACATTAATTTCAATGCGTGTGCAAAGTCTTTACGTGAATATGTTTTGTTTAGGTAGTTAAAATTATTTAAGTCTGTTCCTTTCAAATCTTTTGTTTTACCCTCTGAACCTGTGTAATGTTTTTTACCACCGTTAAACCATTCTAAAAATTTACTTTTACTCTCGAACGCTTTAGATACGTTAGTATCTTTAATATCATTATCATTATCATTATCATTATCAGGTTTTTTGGGTTTTAATTTAACCTGTTGGGTTTTTTGGGTTTTTGGTCTGCCGCCTTTTTTGCCGTTCTCTCGGCTTCTATCTGCTCGATCTTCGAACTTCTTTAAATCCCTCTTTAACTGTTGTTTAATTGGCGTGAACGCAAGTTTTAATATAATGTCGTCCGTTTCTGGGTTCTCATCATTAACATACCTAAAGATATGTTTAATCAACTCACCTGCCTTTTCGTTTGGTAGTTGTTCGAATAACTCTTTTTGATCTGCGTATAGCAGAAAACCCTTTTTATCTGTTGCCATATTATTACAGTTTTTTTACACAGTTAAAAAAGAAGAGAGGGAAAGGAACTGTGTAAACCTTTTTACTGGGATGCCTCCGCAAACCTCTCTACAAAATTAATAAATCTAATTGTCTTTTACAAAAGTTCCGGCTACATTTTTACCAGTCCTATCTTTAATGACGTTATAAGCACTTTCTAAACATTCATCAAGGTCATAACCTAATTGATCGGCTAAGATAATTAAAACTACTTGAATATCTCCTAAAGCATCTTTTACCTCTTCGTCATTCTGTTTTAAGATAGCTCCCGAAAGTTCGCCTACTTCCTCAGATAGTTTAATAGTTTGCTTATAATGGTTTCCGGGCTTCATCAATCCTCTATCTTCTGCCCACTTAATTACTAATTGTTTCATATTTGATCTAAAATACTAATTTGTTCTACTTCATTTTTAAACCTACTAGGAGCGTGTTCTAAGTTAATTTTAGCCTGTTTAAAGTAACTATCTTTTAATTCTATTCCTATGGCTTTTCTACCCATTGAAACAGGGCTATAAACTTCGCTACCAACACCCATAAACGGAGTTAAAACAACTTCGCCTACATTTGAGTACATTTCTACCAATCTATCAATAACATCAAGTTGTAAAGGGTGTACGTGCTTTTCGTCATCTTCTTCTTTTGAATCTCTAAACGGTAAAACATTATCTATTCTAATATCATCCCAAACCGCACTAGCGTAACGCTGCCAAATATAATGGCTTAATTTATTGCTCTTAGGGTCTTTGTGATTTTTGTACTCTTTGTTTAAGTGTTCCCAAAGTTGTTTAGAGTTTAAGTTGCTTTTGTTTGCATTGTTCCAAGCGTTCAAAATATTTGGTAGTACAGGTGTTTCTCCAAAGTATCTTTTTAATCCTTCTGGGTGTGTTACTGGCACTTGGTTTTCACCTTTCTTCGTGAAGATTAAAACGTAGTCAGGCATAGCCGTAAAACATTTAGTCATATCCTCAACTACAAATTTATGCATTAAACTTTGAACCATTGTACGCATACGAACTTTCAAAGGCTCTTTCCATACTGTTATACGGTTTCTATATTCAAAGCCGTATTTGTGGTGTATTTTAATGATCTCAGCAGGAAAGTCCCAAAGCCTACAAGTATTATCGAATACATCAGTACAATGCACCGCAGTAATACGACCTGCTTTCGTTACTCTTGCAATCTCTTTAACTAAAAATTCGTATTGCTCTAAGAACTGTTCTTTTGTTTCACAGTTGCTAAAGTCATTCTCACTACTTGAATAGTTGTAAAGCCCTGCAAATGGTGGTGAATAAATTGATAAGTCTATACTTTCGCTATCTAATGTAGGTAGCACGTACATACAGTCGCTATTGTAGATAGCAAATTGATCGGTAATTAATTGTTCTTTTACTTTCATGTTCTTAAAATTTAGGTTTAATAATATCTTGTGAAAATTCTTTTTTCTTGTGTTCGAATGTCTGGTTAACATTCTTAGTCAAGTTTTCGTATAGTTCTATGGCTTTATCTGTCTTTTGTTGTAAGGCTTCTAATACCCTTGTTTGACCATCACTAATAACTAAATCAATGTTAACCTCGTTCTTTTGTCCAAACCTCCAAAAACGTCTAATAGCTTGGTAGTATTGTTCGTAACTCCAAGTAGGAAAGAATGTAGAATGGTTACAATGTTGCCAATTTAACCCCATTCCTGTCATCTTGGCTTTTGTTATTATTCTTGGTATATTTCCTTTTGCAAAGTTAATTAAAATATCCTCTTTCTTCTCTATGCTCATGCTTCCAATTATTTCGTGAGCATCTGAATCGAGTTCTTTTAATAGTCTGCTTTCTTCATTAAAGTTACACCAGTAAACACTAGTCTTATCTCCTGTTAATTCTATTGCCTTTTCGCACCTGTTTTTTATGGTTTGCTTTTGCTCATGTCTAACCTCTGTCATTGATTTAGCAATAGGTGTAAACATTTGTATTTGTCCGTTAACATCAATAAGGCTCTGATTCTTTACAACGTGTTTGTTAGTGTGTAATTTAGGTAAAATATAACCATCATTACTAAAACCTAAGTCGCTAGGCATCTTTACCATAATAGACCATTGATTAACCCATGCGAAAAAATCCTTTTCTGCGTGTGGTTTTAAATAGAACTTTTCGCCTATATTCCTATTAGTAGAATCTACTGCGTTATTATTCTGTTTAAAGAACTTAGTTAACATATCCATATAACCCATATAACCTAAAGCCTCGCTACTTGTTCCAAGTTCTATAAAATCATTCGGAGAAGGTGTTGCAGTTGATAAGAATCTGTAAGGAATCTTTTTAACAAAGCTAGTAACTTGTTGCTTAATCTTGCCATCAAAGTTTTTTAAAATACTGCTTTCGTCTAAGATCACACAAGCAAAGTCTTTAGCATTAAGATAATGCAACCTTTCATAGTTACAAACAACTATCTTTTTGTTAAACTCCCCTTTAATAGTTTGCTGAATGTCATCTGTTATCTTTCTGTTTTCCGCTTCTTCTAAGAACTGAAAACCAACCGCTAAGGGCGTAAGGATTAAAACATTCTTATTAGTGTGGTTAACAACATTCTGAGCTATTGACAACTGCATTAAGGTTTTGCCTAATCCAGTATCGGCAAATATAGCCATTCTACCTTTTCTTACTGCCTTTTCAATTATGTAAGACTGAAACTCAAATGCGCAATCCGGTATAAAATTAGCTTCAAAACCGCTATTACCTATTAAATGTCGCTTACTCTGTAAAAATTCTTCGTAATTCATATTATATAAAATTAAAACCCCCTTAAATCCTTTGGGGTCTCACTTCCAAATTCATTAAGAGGGTTAATTAAATCTCTTTTGGTTCTATTGTGTGAGACCGAACCTTTGCAAATATAGTAAATATTTTAAACCCCTCCTCCACTCTTACAAGATTATTTCCACTTTGGAAGTCTTGCGTCTAACAAAAACGAGTTAATCCTTTCGGTATTAAGTCATAGCTTCGGAGGGGTTGTTGTTTACTTTTTAAAATGGCAGATCATCCTCCTCCTCTTCATATCCTACCGCTTGTGCTGTTGCCTTTGCAGTTTCTAAGTTAGAAGGTTCTGTTTTGTCTATCTTCCAACCTTGAACGGTTACGTAGTATTTACCGTTGTATTCGTTACCTCTCAAATTAATTGACACTTCCACGTCTTGACCAACATTGAATAAGTCTAATAAACTACACTTATCCTTTACCAGTTCAATTTTAATGTCTTGCGGGTACGTTTCGTTAGTTGTTACTACAAACTCTCTTTTTGTAAATCCTGAATCCCATGTTTGCGTTTCAAAGATTACTTTGATTTTTCCTGTTACTTTCATACTATTTTATTTTTATATTATTTATTTTAAATACATAACCATCTTCGCTAATAGTGAATATTTTGCAATCATCTTCGTTACAAGCTATAACTTTAATTACATCAAATTTTTCATTAGTTATTGTGTTTATTAAAAACTCTTGATTTTTTTTATTAAAAACTTTAACAACTATGTAAGGATTTTCTTTCATCAAATCTCTTGGAACATAAACACTACTTCCTAATTTTATTTGCTCTATTGCGTTCATACTATTTTATTTAATTTATTGTTTATATCCGTTTGGTTGTAATTGAAACCGCTATCAACTTGGTCAATCTGATTCTGTTGTAGGTTCTCGATAATTTTAAAGGCTTCTTCTTGTGAGTAGTGATCTAAATTTCCTTCAATGTAGTTCTTTTGTTCATCGTCAAAAGTCGAAGTATTCAAAAGCATTTCTATTTGTGATAACTGCCAATCCTCAGCCTTGTAAACTTCTATTAATGGCTCTGGTATGTCCTGCAACTCCCTTGCATACATAAAATCTAATTTAGCGAATCCCATTTTTAAGAACGTTTAAAGTCTTCTGATTCATCTTCACCGAATACGCCTAACTCGTAGAATCCGGTAAGTTTTAAAACCGCTCTGCTCATTGCTCTCTTTTCCGCCATTTCCATAACATACCACGTATTACAGTTGCCATCTTTCATACTCACACCTTTTAAGGCACTTCCAAATGTTTCGATAAATGCACCTTCTTTTTTTGCGTTTGCTTTAACTACACAAAAGGTAGGCTCACAGTTGATAACATCGTAGTTAATCTCTATTCTTTCCTTTGCTTGGATTTTATCAATACCAGACCTAGTTATGATAATGTAGTGTTGATGCTTAAAAACATCTTCTTTTTCAAGCTCGTACTTTTTGTACAATTCTGCTAATTTTTCCTTTTTCATAATCTTTAATTTTTCTCAAATTTAGTGAATATAGTAATACGCCCGACAAAGGCAGGTTATTTATAATGATTCTAAATAAAGTTCTTTTTCTTCTGGTCCAAGTTGATCGAATGTAACATTGAAATCAGTTGTTCCGTAGTCCATTTCATTATCTGAAAATGGCTGTTTCTTTTCAAATGAATAATTTGTTACTGATGTTTTCATCTTTTGAAGTTCGATATAGTATTTTACAACGTCTATTCTAAAGATTGAACCTGCTGTGATGTCGAACACTTTGTTTAGCTTTCTCGTAATCTCGAAAACACTATCATCCGGGAACTCCTCACACATACTTTTAAGAACTTGCAACTTGTATTCCTCTTCTTCAAATGTTACTTTCATGAGTTTATCTTTTCAGTTGTTAATACTCGTTCTCTTTTAACGTGGGTTAACCAGTCT
>Ga0208019_1000951_pt1 | contig 15778 bp, 25 predicted proteins | sample CB_VirMetaG_5_FD_184540 | JGI IMG/M metagenome (GOLD analysis project Ga0208019, IMG submission 184540) | Freshwater to marine saline gradient viral communities from Chesapeake Bay - CB_1508_1D Viral MetaG (SPAdes) (version 4) | ecosystem: Environmental > Aquatic > Marine > Coastal | place: USA...
AAAGAGAAATCAGTTTTTTTTTGTACGGTCAGATACTAACCCATGTATTAGTATGTGCGCGTACAGTTTTCTGGACCCCAGAAATGTACGGTCAAAACCTACCCCTTTTTAATTTTTTGTATTTTTTTGTTCTAGATTGGCCACTATTTGAGAAATAGTTGGGGTTATAACACGAAATTGGCAAACCCTTGTTGGGTTGAAGGGGCAGCATCCCAGTCAGGAACTGAAAAAAAATCAACGGCCAGAAACATCCAAAAAAAGGGCGATTTCACTTAGTACGTAAATCTAAGGGTTAGGTTCTGCCAGTACATTCTGAACAAGGGTTTAAAATGTACGGTCAAAACCTAACCCTTAAAATTACTATATAAGTAAAAAGAGGCTTTTTTTGGGTGTTTCTGGCCGTTGAAAATTTCCTTGACACAGCAAGAGATTTGGGCTAACGTGAGGCGTACCTTGGTCATCCGTCATGGGTCCGATCCAGTGTTTCCTTGAAAACGATCTGTCCACCAGGGATGCCGTGCTTTTTTCGATGGTTTTTCAGGCCTACCTGACCTCCCTTGGCCCAGACCGGTGCTGGTGCATGAAGAAAAACTCTCTCAGCAGCTTCACCGGATTCACCATCTCTCAGCCTTGTAAAACCAGATACAAAGGCCGCGATGCCAGGATTCTCTCCCTGGCGATAGCCGGGGTGGTGCTGAAAGAGGATGCCGGGCAGGTGGTTGTTCGCAGGAGTTGTTGCAAGTCTCCGCATTGCATCAACCCAGCGCATTACTACTATGGTTTTAAGAGCGATGTAGCGATGGAGGACCAGGGAAAGAAGCAAATAAAAAAGGGGGACCCTGCTGCGATGACGCCTAAGCTGGTCGAATTGCTCCGTAGTGAACGTGCCAGGGGGAAATCAATCGCCTCTTTAGCCATTAAATACAGGCTTAATTACCACGTTGCTCGTCGCGTTTGCAGCGAAGACACCTACAGAAGCAGTGGAGGTGTAAACTTCAATGAAGACTCATTGCAAGCCCTGTGGCTTACGGCATCTCAAAACTGTATTAATATATACAAAAACCACCCGGATGCCGCCAGGGAACTCAACATCTCGTATAACGTGACTCAGCGACTAACCTGCCCCTGGCACCAGAAAAAAAGCGACAAGCACAAAGGCAACTTTGGGCTGATGGGCGAATGCCTGGATTGCATGGAGGAGCTTAAGGAGGGCCGCTGCTCCGTGGATGTGACCCAGTTCGACATGGATTGGTACTGGCAGGTGAAGCGGTTCTGGGAGCAGGTAGACATTAAGAGTCCGAACGAGTGCTGGCCGTGGCTAGGACCGACCAGGAGGGGCGGTAGGGAGTCAGTGGCGTACTTCCCCTCCCCTATCCACGCAGGCACCGCTCAGTCCGCTTCCAGGGTTGCTTTTTGGCTAAGCCGGGGCTATACAGGTAAGTATCGGGTTTTCTCTCGTAAGGACTGCACGTCTTTCTGTTGCAACCCACTGCATCTAAGCCTGACGGAAGCGGTGGAGTGTAAAGCTCCAAGTGAAATTTCTAACATCAAACTCAACCATTCCAATGTCCTCCAGCACTACAAGCAAGCCAGTAAGTAAGACGAGTCAGGTTTTACCTTCAAACTACCACCTGAGAGATAGGACGTACGTAGGGCACGTACAGATTGGTGGTGATAATTACTACACGAAATACTTTGACACAAAGGAAGAAGCAGAGCTGGAACTTCTTTGCCTTGAAAAAAGTCTTAGTTATGAGTTAATTGAAACAGTGAAAGACGAAGGCTTTTACCCTGAACGCGCTATAATTATGGAACAAAAATACCAAGAATCTGGTCGCACAAATGGCTTGTACACCGGATTAAACATAAAAGATGGCGCGGTTCCTGTCAACAATCCCGAATAATACTGGGTTATACAACTTAGGAAACGTCTGGGCATACCCAACCGGTGGAACCGGACCGACAGCTTATGGACCAACATCTTATTTCGGATCTGATCCTCGCCCTTCGGATGCTGGAGACAGCCTGTATAACCCTATCGATCTTGGCGATTTTGGTGTACCGTTCAAGATCGTAGATATAACTAACAGTCACGGTGGCCTCACCCGTAGAGTATCTACATTCTTTAAACTGACTCTCAGCAAATCAAGAACAATACAATTTACACAAAATTTCAGTCAGTTTTCTTACCAGGGAAAAACAAACCGAAACACCCTGCTGGCGTTTTACAAAATTGATGGAGACAAACGTAGGGTAGAGCTACCAATAAACGACTCTGGTTACGTTTACAACAGCACAGCAATCCCGTACGACCAGGATAATGAACAAGATGAATACATAAATGGCGATTACCCCATTACTAGGATGGCGCCAGGGGAGTATTTGTTCTTAATAACTAACGATATTAAGTTTATAGAAACTACTTACTCAATTAGCATTTCTATATCCAACCTAGATTGGCGTTTTATTGTAGAAGATGTTGAGGATTCTCTTGATTTCGGACTTGTAACAAATCCAGTAGAAGGAGCACCTATCGACTTCGGGAACCTTGCTTCCTGACGCAACCTTGCTAGGATTGCCACAGATTTTACACTGCCATGAAAGTCATCACTCTTTCCGAGCTAGAAACCAACTTCGATGCAATCATGGAAGACGTAGAGACCAACAGGCAGTTCTATAAGATCCAACGCGAAGAAGGAGACGTCATGCTTGTTCCTTACGCTGAATACTCAGTACTCACGGAGACCTACCAGGAATGGGCAGAAAATCCGGACAACGAAATCATGAAGGATTTCGATCCTAACCCGCTGCCAGTGGAGTATATCAACGAAGCTGAGCCGACTCTTTAAACCACTCTACGACTTGCTTGCCAAAAGTCTGGCGTCGTAAATAAGCTTGCCAAGCCAAGTAGTTGGCATTTTTTCTTCCGATTTTGCCTCAGAATCTGGAGGACTTGTAGGAATGGTTTTTGTTGTATCCATTGCTCCTTTCCAAAGCTCCTCATCTGCCCAGGAGGGCTTTTCAGATTTGGGAGGAGCTGGGACTTCATTAACCCTGGTCAGAGCATCGGCGTATTGAGCACGAGCTTCTGATGAGGCCGTACTTGACGCACCTCTAGGTGGCCCCATCATCCCACTTGTACCACTGTAAGAACGGGTGAAAGTGTCCGGCTCGTTGTAGGTGCCAGAAGCGGTTTCAAGGCCACCAGTTTGCCCAGTGGTGTAAGACTTGTAACGGTCTACGCTTCCAGCCGGTTTGCGGCCAGGGAGCGACGCGAGGTAAGCCTCCTCTGTTTTAACGTCACGCGCCCTTTGCCTAGCACCAATTTCACCTGGCGTACCTACTTCTGAGTAGCGTTGCTTTTTAATCTCTTCTCGCTGCTGCTGGTACCTTTCCATTTGAGCAGCCAAATCTTTGTAGCTCTGCTCTGGTACGATCGATTGGAATACAATCGGAGCCGTAGGGGCAGGCATGACGACCTGCGGTGCGCTTGGCTTTGAACCACCCATCTAACTTACTTGACACGTACTTCTATACTGATTCTATCTGCGACAAATCCGTAAAGATGCTGAAGACCTACGACCCCAAGCGGCCCAAGAGTCAGGATCAACAGCAGCTCAGCCCAGGTGAGTGCGCGGTTCATTCAGATCAATACCCATTTATTAAAGAGTTTAGCGAATTTATCGCTACAGTGCCAACTAATTCGTTGGTTGGTAAGTTGATGACGCACCAACAGAGACTCTCAGCTAAGGCTTTCTGGGAAGCAGAGAACTACGGCGGGTCAGAATCGAATTGCATTGAAAGGCTCAAGGATGTTTACGGCTATCACTGGCGCCAAGTCACGAGACTTTCGGATCACATGGCACCGTTTCGTGCTTACTGCGAATACGTTTTGATCCTGGATCACATGAGGCAGTGGGAAAATGCCGAAAAGTTGTTACAGTACGGGAAATAAAACAGCAGCCGTGTCTGAAACGTCGCTTGAAGTGTGGATAGAAGAGCTAGAGGATACCGATTACCTTCCGCTGCCCATCGATGCCAACGTTTTTCAGAGCTACAGGTTTGCTGACCTGGACATTTCCCAGGTCACCGTAGAGAATTATAAAGAAATTCTTAAGACTTCCCTAGCAGAACAAGTTAGCATCTTTATTCCGCCTTCTGGTAGTTTCGAGACGCCAGACTTGAGGCGTTACCTGGAGCTGGTCTGTAGTTATGAGACCAGTACGGCTGACCTTGTTCTCGGGTTGTCACTAGCGGATCAGATCCGCATCACATTCAGCGACATGAAGATCAGTACCATCTGTGATCGCTATCCAGAAATTGAACTGGCGGAGAAGAGGCGCTACAGGTGTGTTGCTGAATACTTAATTCGCCAGGGAGAACTGACCAAGCTGAGGGATTCAGAAGGAAAATTGATCAAGAAGATGGGCAACATGCAGAAAGCAGTGGTTTTGTATAAACCGCTACCAAAACTACTGGAAAGTCTTAAAAAATCAAACTTAACGCACTTGATAAAAAAAGATCCGTTAAAGCCACCTGAAACAAGCGATGCTTTGATAAACTGAAGCAACCGATTTACTTATTATGAGCGAACGCCGCAAAAAAATGATTGACAAGCTGATGTCAACCGCTCCTACAAAAACTGAACAGGACATGCTCAAGCTTGCAATTGAGCGTATCTGCGCTGACATGGGTGATTACTATAGAGGTTTTAACAGCATTGAGGGACCAGGCGTACTTGTTTACGTGCCAGATGCAGAAGAAAAGGACAGTATGTTCTATCTGAGCGTAGACTCGTTGATCACCGCCCTTTCAGATTTCAACAAGCGTGGAATGGATGGCCCAGCCGAAGTAATTCAAAAAGCAATTACACGCGCAGAACTTATCGATCCAACGAAAGAATCACTGTTTATTGTTCAAGATAAGGACCAAATGTCGTTGGTTCATTACAAAAATGATAATCAAGAAGATGCTTTCATGAGGATGGAATGAAGAGAGGAAATCTACCCTGGTGGAAATACAAACGAATTATCTCACGGATCAATAATATTCGTGACGACTGGCTTACACCAGTTGCATACTTACCTTACATTGATGCTTTACTTGGTGACATTGATCTTGATCCGTGCTCAACCCACCTGGCTAACACTCAGTTCCTTAGAGCAAAGAAAATTTACACTTATGACGAAGACGGATTAAATACTTTGGAACCATGGACCGGACAAGTTTATTTGTTTCCTCCAACTTACGGTCGTTGTTCCTACATCAAAGAACGTGGAATCTGGCGCTGGGGTAAGCGGCTGCCTATACAAAACCGAGCTGCTTCCGTGATCTGGTTCAAAAAACTGTTGAGGGAGTGGAAACTGCGCAATGCTAGAGAAGCTTTGTTCTACACAACTAACACGGAAATGTTGAGGGTCATTCCAGAAGTATGGGATTTTCCAGTGTGCATACCTAAGGATCGCCCAAAGCTTGTACACGGCAAGCTGTTGTTTGAGCCATCAATTCCAATTCACTGGGGATTCTTTGTCTACTTGCCACCCCCTGATTTTGGTTTAGCTGAGATCGATCGATTTACTTATATCTTCTCCAACATCGGCAGAGTTATTGCCTAGCTCTAAATCCATTAAGGAAACTGTAGACTGCGTCCCCTGGCCCAGAAACCGTGAAGCGATTAACCGCTTCATTGTCTGAGGGGATTTTATCTTTTTTCTTTGCAGACTGAAGATAATTTAAAGCAAAATTGAGACCTTTGTCATCATCTTGAGCGTTTTTCAGACCCTTATACCTGGAGTCAACCTTGTAGTTCTGGCTTAGTTGATTTCGCATTTACCTATTGTAAATCAACTTTGCAATGTTTAATCCAGGTTCTCAGCATGGCCAAACACATGGGGTTTTTCACTCCAGTAACGGAAGAATCGACGCACAACTTCACCAGATGGATCGAATTCACTGAGCTTCTTTTCCAGGTACTCAATAGCTCTTACTTGCTGCGTGCCACCATTCCAGGTCTCTGCTAGGTTCATTAAGCAGTGCTTAGATGCACATTTATGGTAAGCCGCAGCAACCATTGTCTCCTGTGGGGCGTAATATAGATTCAATTCAGTGCGACGCCTGTCAATCATTGTCTGGCCGCCGCTTTGCCAAATCGTGTTTATGTATGGACTCCACTCACGTAAAATTTCTTTTTTGTTTGCAAAAGTATTGATCAACTCAAGCAATCTGCTTTTTTTAAACGATTGAACTCCAATGCTGAAAGCAAAGCTTAACAACGCCGCTTTCTTATTTGAATTCGTGCGTACAAAAACATACTGATTAACGTACTCAGAAAACTCTTTTAAGTCTTCTACCAGTTGAGCATCAATTTCTGCGCGGGTCAGTCTATCCTTGGCGCCAACCGGACGTTTTTTAATAAAGTAACTGCCGTGGCCAATTCGCCAGCTTGAATCACCGTAATCTTTGTATGAAGCAAAAGTACCCATACCCAAGTTAGTCCTCGGGGATGAGTACATTTTTACTAGTTCAATCCCTTTCCAAGTCAAGAAAGGGTGATCTTTAAATTTTTCTGTACTTTCGTTATGGGACGTCGACTTCACAGACGTAGTTGGTGCCAGAATCTGTGGCCAACTCTAGCAATACAACGTAGTCTTTAGTTGCATCCGTTACCGTCACACCAACAGCGCCCTTCTCTTTACCAGCTTTAGCCACGTTAAAAAATTTGAAGTATCCGCTGGGGGCATTACCAGACGTGTAACTATCCTCTTGAAAAACTTCAATGGAGTCAACGCCGCTACTTTTAACCAGTTTGACAAGCAGGTCTCCAGTACCAGCGGGGTTCACACGAAACGCCCGGTAGTTAAACGATGTTGACGATTCAAAAGAGGTATTGCCAAGATAAGTAATCTCGGAGCCACCGTCAACAAAGAATTTGTCAACAGTGCCTGTAACAATGCGAGTCGGCATGGGAATCAGGAGACTTGTCCGATGGTTGAAAGATTGAAGTTGATATCAGCATCAATACCGTGTTCTTTCAAAATGCTTAAAAACATCTGTCGATCCACGGCTTTTTGGTGAAGAAGCTCAACAAAAGCTTCCTCCAGTTCATCTCTATTCAGGTTTTGAATAGCAAGGGCGGCGGCGTGGATTGAGAACTCCACATCCATTGGAAGACCAACCACGTTCATATCTGAAGTGAACCTTACAGCTATCCTAACAGCGATGAACTAAAGATCAACCGAGTTGAGGTTTTACTGGCAACCGGTCTGGACCAGTGTGATCTGTGGCAAAATCGGGATCGTCAGAACCTTCCTCAAAAATGCCAACTGCTTGGCTTGGCAAGCGATTCGTAACGTATTCTTGAAGATGCTCGTAAGGAGTTGGTTGTGGCATGGTGGCGCAATTCCCGGCGCAAGAAGAACGTACTGATTCCGTAGGTACTGCAAAATCCTAATGCAAACATTAAAATCAGTACTTCCACTTGAAACCCTGGTTTAAACCATTATATTGTACAGAGTGTTTACTTCAAAATGGATATCGAATCTCTGGCCGCCGACGTCCCAATGCTAACTAGCATGGCCGTATCAGGTGTTACAAAATCTAGCGTCATTCGCTATTTTCAAACAGCAAACAGCTGCACTGACGCAGACATAGAAGCGCTTATTGACCTTTGTTCTTTTAAATCAAAACCAAAAAAGATTGATTATAACCATTTCTATAAAGTAGGACAATCATTACAAGCAGAAAACATAAGTTACCCTTTTACTCAAATTTACAAAAAACCTAAGTTTTTAAACAAAGATGAATGCAACCAAGTAATTGAACTTATAGATGAGCATTGTCAACGCTCTTATGTAGCTAACTTAAAAGACGAACCAATTGTATCTGATTACAGAACAAGTAAAACAGCAGATCTTAGCTATATAAAACGCCCACAGCTATTTGATATTGATTACAAGATAACAAAATTAATCGGTCTTAACCCGTTAGCATCTGAAGTTATGCAAGGACAACGTTACGACATTGGCCAATACTACAAACAACACTGTGACTATTTCAGTCCACTGACAAAAGAGTATAAAACTTACTGCGAATGGATGGGTCAGCGAACCTGGACATTCATGATTTACTTAAATGATGTAGAAGAGGGTGGTGAAACTTACTTCAAACACCTAAAATTGAAAATAAAACCAGAACAAGGAACCGCTGTTATCTGGAACAACCTTTATAGAAACGGATTACCTAACCCCAAAACCTTGCACGAGGCTTTACCGCCAGTGAGTGGAAAGAAGTACATCATTACGAAGTGGTTCAGATCCTGGAGCCTGGTTTAGTTGGCCGCAATATCAAACTGAACAACTGCGTCATATCCTCCAGTCTCTTTAAGAAAGTTGCCTCTTATTTTTCTTACTGGTGACCCAGAAACGTTGTAAATATAACAACCATTTTCAGAAATAGTATTAGATATTAGCGGAGCATATTGACATCCGTCTACGCTACCGTCTAATCGTACAACTACGCTTTCATTAATGTTTTTTACTGTTACGAACAAAGTGTAATACCTTGTAGATAAATAATTAGTTACATATACATCTACACATTTTGTTACCCCTGGCATTGTCATTTCAGGAAACTGATAGAATACTGTTTGCTGATGACTTTCGTAAAAACCCATGGTTCTTTGTTAATTAATTAACTATAGAAGCAGCACAATTAAACGTTACTATCCGTCTGCACAGGAGTTTTCAGCCAGAAAACAAGTGGCGCTGTCAGGATAAAGGTTAGCAAAACAATCTGTGATTGCCGCTTCAACTTCACACTCCTCAACGATTGAAATAAGTTTCTCCAGGTACCATCGGCATTTCTTAAGATCTTCCGATCGGTTCTGTTTTTTTTCGTACCTGTACAAGTACTTGATGCAGTTGCCCTTGAGATAACCTTTAAAAGCCTCCAGGGTCATAGAGGCTTCAATGGCATCAATGCATTCCACTCCCCCGCTGGTGTAGTGTCCGGGGTGGTTTACTGGATCGTACACCGCAAAAAACAGCTCTAACAACTTTATAGCACAGAAATCGCGCACTGACCAATGAATCAAGCACTCGGGTAGCTGTGCTGTTGTGGCCTTAAAATAATTAACAAAGATAGATGGTTGCACATCTACGTTTACCTGAGGAGCCATGCTATCCACTGCATATCGCCTTCGTTTGTCTACCATCTGTAACAGAATTGCAACTCAACAATCCATTGATTTAGAAGATCGCATCTGGGCACAGAAGCTCGGGGAGGCCAATCGTACTGCTGCCAGTATGCTCCGTTGTGCTCACAGAAATGCCGCCAACCCCGACATGATTGAAGGCGGCATGGATGCCTTCCTCAACGCTTTGGATATTGGTGGTCAACCCAAGCGACGGTTTGAAAGCCCTGATGATATTGCTGATTGGTTCAGGCGGGACAATTCTTTGGATTGGCGCCAGCGGGACTAAACACCATGGCATTTTGCAGGAACCACCCCATGTGGTAACCCTTGCCGATATGTAGCAGCATCTCGCCTTCAAGCTGCATCATGCGCGTAAGACCCTGTGCTTCAAGGCGCTGCTGCCAATATGCCTTGTCTTGACAGTTGATGTGACCCACGCCGCCTTGACCAGGTTTCGCGGCGCTCCATATCAGCGTGCCGCCATCAGCAACGGCGCCAGCAATACTTGCTGCAACGGCATCCGCATCAGCTTCGGGTAAATGCTCAGCTACTTCAAGACATAGCACCACGTCGGCAATTTCGGTGAGGTCAAACATGCTTTGCTGCGTCAGGTGCGGCTTACCTTTGACGCGCTCATCAGTGTCGATGCCTGCTGCATCGATGCCATTGTCACGCATGGCGTTGACGTAGGTGCCAGGTCCGCAGCCAATGTCCAAGGCAGTGGCGGGATCAAGCGTGTCGGCTATCCACTCAGCAAGTCGCTTGGCAAATGGCCCTTCTTCGCATTCGATTTCGTAGTAGTTGATCTGGTCCACCTCGTACCACCCTTTGCGATACAGGTCATTGAGCTGCTTGAAGATTTTGTCGTATCGCTTGCCGCAAGCATCAAGGCTGTAAACGGCGCGTGCTCTGTCCGCAATAGCAGCACGATCCAGCTCACCAACGTCATTGATACCATCTAACCAATCTTGCAACGTGTGGCAACGAAAGCCCATACCATCCTGCACAGTTTCAGTCATGGCACCGTAGTCCACGCTTACCACGGGAGTGCCGCAGAGCATGGCTTCTACTGCCATGCCGCAGAAGGGCTCGGTGAAGACAGTCGGCGCCAGCAGTGCGCGGGCATTACGCAGGAACTCGCTGCGGGCTGCGCCAGTGATGGGCCCGCGATATTCGATGTTGGGGTGCCCCCATGGCGCGGGGTCGCCTTGGCCGTGCAGCACAATCGGCCACGGGCTGTAATCGGCAATCGCTTTGATGGTATCAATGCCTTTGAGTGCAGTGATGCGCCCCAGGAAGGCGAGGTACTGCCCCGGCTCGTAGTTGGGTTGCCAGTCGTCGAGGTCGTAGTAATTGGGCACTACCCATTCGTAGTTCTTGCCGTTGCGGCCCTCTTTGCCTTGGTGGTAGTGCATCCATGCGTAGCTCTCGAAAATGCGGAAGCTATTGGGCATCAGCGTGGGGTAGCCGATGCCGGTTTCAACGTGCTGATGGTTGGGGAACTCAGCCATCAGTTGCTGGTGCGCATGGCCGAATGGGTGGCAGATTATGTCTTGTGGTTGCAGTCGCTCACGTAATGCTGGGATCAAGCGTTGCTCGAAGAGTTGGTGGGCTTTGCTGCCGACAGTGGCATCGTTGCCGTGAAAGTCGGTTTCGCTGCGCTGGAATAGGGCTCCAAACTCTGCTGCGTCGAGCATGGTGACGTGCTCATCTGCACCAGCTTCAGAGCCGGCATTGCTGTATTCCACCACGCGATAACCTTGGCGTTGCATCATCTTGGGAAAGCGCAATGCCTTGCCGGTGAAGGCGCAGTGGCTATATGCAGCAGTGTGTTGCGTGTGGAAGATGCCGATTAGGTGGAGGGTCACAAGGCATCAGGCTCTAGCGGCAGGTCAAAGAACAAGCGTGCCTCTTCTTCTGTGTCAAACCAGTACCAGCCATCAATGGGGTAGGAATGCTGATCACGGGTTTCCCGATACAGTTTGTAGTTGGCGTTTAGCACGTAGTTGGGTCCATAAAGAAGGATCTCGTCAAGTTTGTAAAATCCGCTGGTGTTCATGTTTGTCATCCGGCTACCGTCCATCCTTTGTTTTCTGCAATACTAGGGGTGTCACCAGCAGTGCCATGATTGCCCGTGACAGTGATAGTTTGTGTTGTCGCCACTGTTGGAAGATTAGTGTAGATTTCGTTCAGTTCGGTAGCACCAAGTTTACAATTAACAACAGAAAAAGTATAGTTAAAATTGGACGCTTGGATGCGAGATAAAGAGCCGCAATCGGTAAACATAGAGCCAAAGTTTCCTGAGGAAGAAACGGCAGATACATTAAGCGCTGGCACACTAGACAGAGAAGAGCACCCCTGAAACATGCTGCCTGCATTTGTCACCGCTGCGGTATTGAACAGCGGTACGGTGACCAAAGATCTGCAGTTCCTAAGGAAATTATTTGCATTTGTAACTGCGCCGATATTAAATAATGGCACATTGGCTAAAGCTTCGCAGCCAATAAACATTTGGTTTGCATCAGTAACTGCTGCAAGATTAAACAATGGTACGGAGACCAATGAAGAACAGTTTCTGAACATTGTGGCCGTGTTGTTCACTGCTACAGTGTTAAATAGCGGCACAGTAGTTAAGGATGAGCACTCCGCAAATGTGCCAGCCATTGATATTGTGCCTGTAGTCTTAAAATTAAAAAGGGGCACACTAATTAACGACCTGCAGCCAACAAACATTTCGTTTGCATTATTTACATTTATTAAATTAAGCAACGGAACGGTAGTTAGGGATGTGCAGCCGTTAAACATGCTGTTTGCATTGGTTACCACTGCAGTGTTATATAACGGAACTGTAGTTAAAGATGAACAACCAACGAACATTTGCGAAGCGTTATTTACGGCTGCCGTATCAAAAAAAGGCGCAGCGGTAAGGCTGACGCAACTGTTAAACATGCTAAACACGTTTGTAACTGCTGCGGTATTGCCGAGTATAATTTGTCTTAGCTTTCGAAAGCCATTGAACAGATTGCTTAAGTTAGTGCAGCTACCGATTGACCGAATCGCAGCTCGTTCGCACATCGCAAAGCGCACATTAGTGCCGCCAATGGTCAGGCCAGACGCACTTAAGTTTGTGCCGCTTAGCTCAATATCCAACCAACCAGTTTCGTATGTTTGCAAATTGGTGGCAGTGTGTTTTACGTTTAAGTTAAACGTAGTAAGATTTTGTCCTGCTTGCGGAGTAACAACAACAATGGCCTGCTTATAGGGCAGTAGAGTTGCAGAGCCGTTTGTAGTGAGCGCAATGGCAGAGCCGCCTACTGTTTCCGTCACTTGAAAATTATTTGTCGTCGCATTGATAACATAATATGTCTGTGCTGCTGTCAGTCCAGTGGTGGAAACAATGTTATAGAAACGCACTTCCATGCCATTGCTATAGCCGTGTGCCGTGCGCTCAACCAAATCCCCTGCATCGGTGAGCGTTACCGGCGCATTGGTATTGGCTAGGTCAGCATCGTTGAAGTCATACAGCTTTAATGCCGTGACGCCTGTATTTACGTTTTCGCTGCTGCCATCGCCCCAATCAACGGTGTAGTTACCAGCAGCGGAAAGCGCCAGGTATGAGCTTTGTGGAAACACTGCAACTAATCCCCGAAAACGTTGCTCGCTATCACTTACTGCGGTAAGGGCCAGCCACGAAGGATTACGAGCCCAAGGCGCAACTTCAGACCCCAAGGTGCGTGGCTTAATGGCAGAGCTCTGTACTCGGCGGGTGCTCATTATGTAATTTCCGAACCAAATAGTGAGAATGACATGTCTGCCGTGCCAGCGCGAACAGTGACCACATCAGTGGCAGCCAGCGTAATGCCAAGCGTGAGAAATACTGCGTCGCCAGCATTCACTACATTGTCATAAACGATGTAATGCTGATTGGCAAGTGTTGCACCAGCGGGGCGCACTGCTGCGCGAAATGTTGTTGAAACTCCACGGTTACATATGCTAAGCGTGGAAACCACAGCACTGGTTGCACTTGGCACTGTGTAAAGCGCAGTGTCAGTGGCAGCACTCGGGGCGCTTTGGCCTAAAACTTTATATGCTGTTGCCATTTTAAGCTCCCATTAGCAGGAAAGGGTTGGAAGGTTCAGTGCCGCCACCACCGCCGCCAGTAGCAGCAATGGTGGTGTCAGTTATGGTTAGGTTAGTTCCTACCGTAAGGTATGTGAGCTTACTTGCGCTGTCGTCCCAGAAGACGATCTTGTCGGCGGCAGCATCATCAGCGGTAATTACTCCAGCGGTAGCTGAAAGGATGTCCGCTGCGGTGGTATCGATAGCCACGGGGGCGCCAGGGAGCATCGCCCAGCCCGTTCCGTTCCAGCGCCACGTTCTGCCGCTATCTGTGTAGAGGTCGTTGACTGATGGAGATGTTGGGAAATCGAGTGTCATAAGTGGTTATGGAGCGAGGGAGGCGATGAAGGCTTCCGGCAGGTCATATTCGGTGGCTACTCCTTGTACTGTAGCAACCAAATCTTCAGTAATCAGCGACATTACAATGGCAGCGTGCCAGGAATTGAGGAACACCCTGCTATCGCCTTCACTAGCTTGTTGCAGCCCAACCACCAAGCCGCCGTATAGGCCAGGTGCAGCTTGCAGTACAGCACCTAGCATCACATTGATAGCTGGCATGGCCATGATGGTTGCGCTGAAGTCCACCCAGCGAGGTGTTGGAATCGGGGGCGGCAGTGCTTCGATCACATAGGCGCCGTCTCTCCATAGGAGCTGCTCAGTGGCAGGGTTGTAATCAGGTTCGGTATATGGACCAACGTAGCCAGCGTCGAGGATCTCCTCAGCCGTAGGAGGTTGGTATTTGTAGCGTGTAAAGCCGTTTGACAGCCGTATGCGCTGAGGTAGTGGCGCTGGGCGCTGGTTGCGGAAGGAGTATAACATTAGCTTCGGTAGCGAATGTACACAACACCAGAACCACCGTTTTTACCAGCGGTAGATCCAAATCCGTTAGAAACACCACCACCGCCGCCGCCTTTATTGGTTTCGCCAACAGCGGCATTACCTGTGGAATAATCCTCTCCTCTGCCGCCGCCGCCAGAGCCACCTAATCCGCCATTTGTATATCCACCGCCACCGCCACCTGCATAAACAGTGCTAACGCTAGTAATAGTTGAAGTGCCGCCTGCACCGCCAGCGCCTGCATTACCGCCACTGCCAATACCACCTGGAGTTCCAGTGCCGCCCGCACCGCCGTTGGTTACAGAACTTCTATTGCCAAGTCCACCAGTGCCTCCTGAAGCCGTTACGGTGGAAAAAACTGAATCCCCGCCGTTACCACCATTTGCGGCTGCTACGCCAGTGCCTCCAGCTCCAACTGTTACCGTTATATTGCCAACGGCAACGTCCAGAAAGCCATCCAAAAACTGACCTGCATCTCCGCCGTTTGCGCTATTGCCGGCAACGCTATTACCTCCTCCAGCGCCGCCGCCAGCGACAACTAGGTATTGAACCGTTCCTGGGCTCGTAACGGTGAAAGTGCTATTTCCCGTAGCAGTAAAAGCATGTAATTTATAGTTAATACCACCATCTACGATGAAACTTTCTGTGCCGCCAGAAGCTATGACAACTGATTTTGCTATTGCAAGCTCGGGCAACGACCAGACGCCACTATTAACACCACCAACTAAGTATGTTCTCGCCTTCCCAATCAACCCACCATTGAAGCCAATCATCAGGAAATCTCCTCATAGCCGACAACAAGAACTACTCCGCTCGCCGTATTGGCCACCGCACGCAGGCTATCGCCTTCTTCTAAATAGAAATAAGTGTCCTTGCTGCTGATGACTTGCGTGGCATCGGCGGGCACTGCAATGGTCCGAGCAATGTAATAATCAGTGGTGCCATCGTAAATACTTACGCTGATGTCAACTGCGGCGTCGGGATTGGCCACATTAGCGCAGAAGATGCTGTTGATCTTAAATGTCTTGCCGGTGCCGGGCGCAGCAAGTGCAGTTGCCAGAGAGGCCGTCACGGCATATCGTGCTGTCTTGCCGGTGATCGTGGTGGGGTTTTTGAGGTTAGGTAGAGCCATTAGAAGATCATTCCAGCGATGGTGGGGCTAATGCTTTCAGCACCAAAGGGGCCCAACTCGACCCAAGCGGAACTGTTTCCGTCATTCACATAAGTATAGAGTATGCCTGATGTGTTATCTAGCCATTCGTCGCCGGCAGATGGAGATCCTGGTGCGGTACTAGAGTAGGTAAAGGTCGTGCCACCGCCGCCTCCACTGGCTGCAATAGTGGTGTCTGTAACGGTTAGGTTACTTCCCACTGTAAGGTATGTTAGCTTGCTCGCGCTGTCGTCCCAGAATACGATCTTATCGGCAGCCGCATCATCAGCCGTAATCTCGCCGGTGCCATCAATTGAAAGCACGTCGGCTGCACTGGTGCCAATGGTGACAGAGCCACCAGGGCCAGTTGCACCTGTTGCTCCATCAGTACCAGCAACGCCAGTAGCTCCTGTTGCTCCTGTTGCTCCATCAGTACCAGCAACGCCAGTAGCTCCTGTTGCTCCGTCGGCACCGGCAAC
>Ga0208019_1000952_pt1 | contig 15777 bp, 8 predicted proteins | sample CB_VirMetaG_5_FD_184540 | JGI IMG/M metagenome (GOLD analysis project Ga0208019, IMG submission 184540) | Freshwater to marine saline gradient viral communities from Chesapeake Bay - CB_1508_1D Viral MetaG (SPAdes) (version 4) | ecosystem: Environmental > Aquatic > Marine > Coastal | place: USA...
TCTTGCCACGACTGCTCCTGATGCTACTACTGCTTTGATTTTTTGTGGTGACTTTACTTTTACTTGATAAGTCAGTGACTCTACTTTTACTTGATAAGTCATAGAGATACGGTCTCCTGAACTAATACGTTTCCTTCTACGACTTTTGAAATCACTCCAGAAGATGAAGTTAAAATCAAATCATAAACACATCTACCACTTGGTAAAGTTGAAGTAACAGCAGGTTGCATGGATATTTTTACAGTACTATCTGCAACAGTTAATGTAGTAGTAAATGTATAAGCAATTCCAGCTGTCGAATGCTTTTTCAACTTTGCAGTTGCGGTTTGATTGGTAAGATTCAAACCAGACTCATCTTCTGCACTTAAGGAAAAAGTTTCCTCAAAATAAGTGCCTTTTTGGATAACTAGATTTACTGCACTTACCGATGCCATTTTACTTTTTTAACTATTTATCGCTATTTTATATTATAACTCCGTTCCCACTCTATTTAATTTAATTGTATTATGAGCATAAATTGGAGTAAATTTCAGTCTTGCATTAGAACCATTGATGTCTGCACTATAGTCTCCAAGATTTTCAGTATTTGCAATTCCTGCATATTCAACAATTGATGCTGCAGTTGAAGCAGAACCCACTGATTGAAGCATTATCACATCGCTAATTTGAAAACTTTCAATAAGTGGTCCAGCAACAGTAAAACTAAATCCAGTACCAACAGGTTCATGTATAGTTAATACTTCTCCAATCTGATATCCAGACCCACTGTTAGTAATGGTAACCGAAGAAATACTACCTCCCGCACCTACAGTAATAGATGCTTCCGAACCAGTTCCAATACCTGATGAGATAAGAATAACATTTTCATAGGAACCAGGAGAATACCCGAGACCAGAACTAATACCAGAAACTGATCCTGTACCTAGTTGAAGTTGATTATTGGTTGTTATCTGTAAATTATATCTTGCACTTCTATATTCCGAAGTATTGAAACTGTCCAATACAACCTGACTTACACTTGTTGTTGTGAGAATTCCAGGAGATTCCACCAAATTTTGAACTATAATTTGGTCAGCACGAATTGTACCGTTAACATCTATTGTTCCTGAAAATTTAGATGATCCAACAACATCTAGTTTATATGCAGGAAGAGTTGAACCAATACCAACATTATGATTTAATGTTTTTATAGATGTTGATGAGGTTCCAACATTTAAGTTATTGATATAAGTATCAGTTGTGTTGACGGTATTAACACCAATTTGACCTGATACATTTAAATTACCAAGTACATCAAGTTTTTCGCTTGGAATAATCGAACCAATGCCAATATTATCACTTCTAAAAACTACATTAGTGGCACCTTTTAAAAATCCAGTGGATGGATCGTGATATGGGATTTCGTAGTTGTTGCCTGGAGCAATTAAATCAGTAACTTGAACTCTTACTGTTGCTACACCAGTTTGGTCTTCTGGATTAGGTCCTACAAAATCAACAGTAACGCCAGCGCCTACGAAATTGAATTGATTAAAACTATTTGCAGCTCCAACTTGAACATCATTATTAAAAACTGTAAATGTCCCAGGAGTGAGAGATCCTACAACTAATGACTCAGAAGGAATCCAATATCTTTTTCCAGTCTGACCTTCAATATTTGATAATATATATTGATTTCCAGGTGGAGCTGGATTTGCCCCAGTAGAAGATGGTCCAATAATAGGATCGCCCAAGTCGGGTTCTGCTTGGTCTAATCCCAGAAATTCATAACGATCGCTGGTGATTCCTGATTGTTGAGTCTTTTTAACTCTTCCAGAGATTATTTTTGCCATTTACTTATTGTTTTGCAGTTTCAAGAATGCTTAATACAATATTTAATTCATTATTTCCAGTCGCCTCAACTTTTATAACATCATTTGTTTCAAGGGCTAATCTCCCGTCAGGAACTAAACTCACACTATCATTTGGCGGAACATATGCACCATTTGCAAATTTATAATCAGTTGGGGACTCTCCTGGACGAGAATGAAGTGCAGTAACCTGTGAGGTTGTGTCAGATGTTAAATTTGTAACTTGCGCCAAAATCACGATGGCAGAAACTCCAACAGGACAAGTGTAAATCCCAACACTACTTGTTGTGATAGGTTCTCTTATTGTTCTAAATCTGTTAAGTGCTACTGCTGCCATTTTTACTTACCTAATGCGATAATGAGTGGTGTTACTGTATTTGTTATACTTTGATCAAATGATCTTCCAGTTAATGTTCCCGTGAGTTGATCAACTACTAAACCATCACCAATTCTAAAATTACCTGCTTGGTCTGTGCTGGTGTAGAAAACCTCACCTCCATTCAATTTAACAACTTCATTTTCTTGTATTACAACACCACCAAGAGATGGTTTTGCAGTATCAATATTATTACCAGAACCAACCCATTCAAAAGAATGAGATGATGTAATCTGAAGACTCAAGCGATTAAAGTAAACAGTAGTTCCCGTACTTACTGTATTATTTAGATTCGTATTAAGAGTAATCGTCGAAATTCCTGCGAATGGTAAAGTTGCAGATTCAACTGTATAATAAATTGGATAGAAGTTTAAGGACGCAGTTGCAGTAACTCCACTACCTGTAGGGCCCGCGATTGTAATTTGCGGATTATCTATAGGTCTATATTGACTGCCAGTACTAATAATATTAATTGATGTTACTTGCCCAAAAGAATTTATATTTGCAGCTGCTTCAGCACGAATTCCACTTGGACCAGTTGGCGAATCAATTGTTACTGTTGGTGATTGTGTATATCCAAATCCACCGTCAGTAACAGATATACTTTGTACATTATAATAAAGTTCGCCAAAATGAAGGGTTTGTCCATCATATGGTCTCAAACTTCCAATTCCAGAAACTTCGACAATAGATTGCTCTAATTCAGCATCAGTATTTGCAATTCCAGTATATCTATAGATTGACTTTGATGTATAATCACCAACTCCATCACTAACTAATCCCTTCGTACCAAAAGAAGAGTTGGAGTTTGTGATATCACATTGACCACCAGAACCAGTGAAGATTGCAATGTCATCACAAATTGTAAAGATAGAAACTAACTGAGAGTATGCACCGTTAGTGATAGAAACTCCAATACCACCTTGATTGTACTGAGTATATGAATCAACGCTCATTGTACCAGTTACACCAATATCATTTTGGTCTCCCGGTTCTGCTGCAAATCCATCAACTTTCATTCCAATTGATTTTGGAACAAAGTTGGTGCAGTTTCTGATGTATGGACCTTGAGTAATTGGACCAACTCCAGGAGAGTATGGTGGGAATACTACACCACCACCTTCATAAGTATGAGGAATCGTAGAAACACCAGTATTTACAACAAAGGTTGTTCCAGTTCCAATGACTTCAGTAACTCTAAAATCATAACCAAGATTTCCCGTAGGGTACAATGTTGTTGTAGCTGCTCCACTTGTGCAAGAGAATTCCAAGTTGTGAAGTCTTACAAATTCTCCAACTTTTACATTGGCACCAGGAGCAGTAATAGTTGTAATACCTGTTGTATTATCGTAGGAAGCAGTTGTAACGCCAATTGCTCGATTAACAACAAAACCTCCACCGACATAATTATGTGCGATTGTTGATATGCCAGTATTGATTACAAATGAACCATCACTATTGACTGATGTAACATCAAACTCATATCCATAAGCACCCGATGGATATTTTTGAGTTCCAATAGAACCTCCAGAAGTGCAGTCAAATAAAAGATCTCTTACTTCAACAATGTCTCCAGCTTTAACTGATAATGTTGGGGCAAGAATTGTGGTAGTTCCTGAAGTATAATCATAGATAGCACTTGTAACTCCGATTACAGAATCAGTACCAAGTCCCGAATTTGCTGGGAATGATGTATTAATTCCAGCACCAAGAATGGAAATTCCATTATCAAGAATAGAAGTTACAACACCAACACAAGAATAAATTGCAGAAACAACATTTGCACAGGAACCAATATCTTCATTGGAACCTGTTACGGAATCTGCTTGCATTGCCAAGTCTTTAACTTGACTATATGTTGATTGATAATTACCATCCCAAGAAATATTATTGATACAAGATCTTGCAATTCCTGCTGCATAGTTTAGTGCCTCAATTGTTGCTTCTTTTACACTGTAACCATTTGTATCCGTTCCAGTGATATGTAGCAAAGACCCAGTATCATCGAAATAGGATTTGCCTGCACCAACACATTTTAAATTTCCACCTCTTGTAATATCATGAATAACTGCTTTCATCACATCCTTAATATCATCACTACAGTTGACTGGTGCTATTGGATTTCCTAAACCATCAACTACAACAAATGCAGGATTCTTATAATCAGTACTAGTTAAATATCCAACTGTCTCTGCTGCAATAAAATCAAGATTATAGCGAATCATTCTTGCTGCATCAAAGAAACGATCTGTCGATACTCCCGCAAGTGGTTGTAAAGAAACAATTGCAGCACCATTAGACATATCAGACCCAATAAAACTTAGATCTGTAATATGACAACCATTATTAACGTAGAATAAATCCCTATCAGTATATTTTGGAGTGACTACACAGTTGCGAAGTTCTGTTCCCTCAACAGCAACTCTCTTAGAAAGATATATGGGATTCTCTTCAACATAAACACCAGGAAAAACTTTAATAGTGTCTCCCGGAAAAGCAATGGCAGCAGCTGCTTTTATGGTCTTTTTTGAATCATTTTCAGTCAGTCCACTATTTGTATCATTACCATTTTGAGTTACGAATATAGTCTTACCGATTGGATAATATGAGTCAATGTTAACGACTCCCTTACCGGGATTTTCTGTTGATGATAAACGAACTCCAATACCTGCTGTAATTTGAGTGACAATTCCCGAAAGTACTTCGCCACTACCAAAATATGTAAGAGCATCAACAGTATTTGCAGTGATAGTTCCTGCGGCAGAAATATTTCCAGTAGAAGTCAAAAATCCTACTGTACTAATTCCAGTGACATTTAAACTTGCTACATCTGCAACACCACCAACAACGTTGATTGCTGTAGTGACTGTTGCAACTGTTGGATCCCCCCATATTGGTGGTAATCCAGGACCTTGAGAAAGTAAAGATTCTCCAGATTCTCCCGAATACTTAAATCTTTGAAAATTATAATTTTCTGTTGCTAATCCACTAGTATTGGTATGACTTGGAACAATTTGAAGAGAACTTGCGCCAATACTGACAATTCTAGTGTTACTTAATATGAAAGAACCTGATACATAATCACCAACTAAAAGTGAAACTGTATTAATTCCAGTTATATTCTCAAGAGAAGTTGATGATACAATACCAGAGGTAGATCCAACTGCTATGGTTGTGGTTGGAACATAAAGACCACCCGTTAGTGATATATCACCATTTACGGATAAAGAATAGTCTGGAGTAGTCGTACCAATGCCGACTTTCTGACTTTCAGTAAAAATCAGATTATCTGCTACTTCCAGACCGTTTTTTACAACAAACGATTTTTTTATGCTCATTTGCTCTCCTTAGAGGTTCACTATCCCCTCTTTCTATTTATTTATACTTATTAAGGTGCTCCAGTAGATGTATCTATGTATGAAGAAGTTCCAGGATATTCATACGTAGCTGATAATGAATTTCCAGATATTTGGACGCCTTCAATAATTATCGAAGAACAAGTAAATGCATAAGCACCATAACCACCAGTATTTCTAATATGCGCTCCTGTTCCCAATCTTATGGATCCATTTCCAAAAGCAAGTAAACCATGCTCACTAATATTAGTTATAATATCTCTATCAGAATCAGTATTGGCACTATAACTAACAAAAGAACCTCCAGTACATGCTTGTATCCCTCTACTACAATCCGAAACAATAACGGAATAAGCATTAATATGACTAGTATCAGCAAGAATTCCTGTACTATTTGCAGATGGTCCGTTAAATCCATGAAAAGCACAATATTCAAGTCTGGCGGATCCCGCCAGACCTCTACTATTTACACTAGGACTTTCCACCTGATTTCCCGGAGATCCATTCCAAGTTCCAAAAAATGCAATATTACTAAATCCACCTACACCACCAGTCGCTCCACCCCAAGTAGACTTCATATAAAATCCATTATTTGAAAAATGAAATCTTGTGGGATAGTGATTTGCTAATGATGTATAATTTTGTGCTTTTGTTTGTGATGCTAATGTGGTAGAAGTTGGTCTAGTTCCTGTTCTGCTTGCACCTACTATTTTAATTTGGCCACCTTGTGGTGGATTTAAAATAAGATATTGATTAATATCAGTAGTTCCTCTGAAATAATAATCTCCAGCAGGAACGGTTAGTTGTATAATTACATTTGGATCATATACTCTATTAACTGCATCACTATATGCTCTTTTGAACAAATTTCCATTTGCTTCATAATCAGTAGTTGATATTGTACCGTAACTTGATAGATTAATTGTTACAGTTGTTATAAAAGTATCATCCGCAATTCTTTCTCTACGAATATTATTTCTAAAAGAAGAAGTATATTGTGGCATTTTAGGTCTCCTGGATTAGTTTACAATACGCCAATCATGTGCAGAACCACACCACATCAAAGTGATTGCTTGTGCATCAACATCCATAATAAGAGTATCTCCGACAGATCCGCCTTGAATTCTATCCGCATTATTTGGATCTATTGTTATATTATTTTTAAATGCATTACCACTATTTGATTCGCTACTTCCAACATCAACGATACGAATCCAGTCTCCAAGTTGAACTGAAGAACCAATAGGAAGAACCACTGTTATTGCGCTAGAAGTATTTAATAATAAAACTTTATTCATATCACTTGCAGTCAAAGTAACATCATCTGATATTACAGTATCATTATATACAGAAAATCTAGTTCTTCCAGTAATTACTCCTTCACATTCAATAGAAGGAACATTGACGATAGGACTATTGTTTAAATTTAGATTATCACCAGAAGGTAGTTCTTTAAACCTATTGTCTGAAGAATCAAATATTAATGGATATCTATCAGCCATTTTTTATAGTTTTCTTTTATTTATGTTTAGAAGTCCGGAACACCTGGAGGTAATATCCACCAGTTTGCAGTTTGATAGTAGTATGCATATTCTGGATTTGTGAAAAATGGATTTGATGATTGTCCATAATAACCAAATCCTGAGGTTGTCCATCTTAATAATGAATAATCTAATCCAATAATCGATGACCCAGAAGTCTCATCGTGAGCAAGATTACCATTTTGCCAGTCAGTTAAGCTATTCCTTAATGGTAATACATTTGCATTTAACATTCTTTGAATGTTATTTGAAGTCGCATTAATAATTTTTGTTGTAGATTGATCTTGAGTTACTGCAAGTCTATATCCATCCGTTGATTGGGCAAGAGATAAAAATTCCTGCCATCTTGTATCATCAATACAGGTATCAGTGCCTGAAAGAACTTGATCTGTGACTTTAGATAATGTTCTTGGATCTTTTAGTGGAGTTGCGCAAGAAAGAATTAAAATTCTTCCAGCGGGATCAACATAAAAATCTCCTCCCAATTGATTATATGGTTCCATAATAGAACTTACAGAAACTGGATTAAAGTTTGAAGTATATTTTGCTACTCCTTTATAGAGTCTTAAATCTTGAATATAAACATCATCTGGAATCAATCTTTGAAAGTTTGGCAGAGCAAAATTATAAGATTTTGATGTTAAATCTCTAGAGATGCTTCCACTTACTCTATTAATTCCATCGACCCAAATAGTAAAAGTTGAACCCGATCTAGTCAAAGCAATGTGATGCCAAGTATTAGTTGTTAAAACTTGTGACGATGTTTCTCTGAAAAATTCTGCAGTTCCAGTTGTATAATTTGGAAATCCCAACCACAATCCTCTTCTAAAATGCGAAGAATTTGGCCAATTATCACCCTTTACATAAAATTGTAAGAAATAATCAGATGGATTTAGAGAATCAGTGTATGATGGATAGAATACAGACATTCCATTTTCGCCACCAAAATTAAATCCACTAAACCTCATCCATAACTCTACAGTAAAATCATCATATCCAAGAACCTGAGTTTGATCTGTACCTATTCTTATACCACTGACTTCAAACTGCTTGGTAGTTGTTCCTTTTGCTAGCTTTAATGATCCAATACTATCATAATATTTACTTTGTTCGGTTGATATTGAAGGATCTTGCGCTCCTCCATAAGATGCATATATGGAAGTTGCACGAAGTCCTTGACTTAAAGAATTCTTAATTCTCACCTCAGGACTCATATCCTGTATCTGATTTATATCATTAAATGGAATTGAGTATATTAATTTGTCTGCATTTAAGTCACTATTTGCTTCTATGGTTCTATTTGTAACTTTCCAATTTGTTGAAGTATCTTCTAATTTTACCGTTACAGTTTTTTCTTCTAACCAATTTCCTGTTGTATTTAATTTTAATTGAAGAGTATCTCCATTTCTTATGGTAGTAGATTTTACAAATGCGCCGCCATTAACTGATAATAATCCATCAGTAGAAGTAATAGAAACATTAAAATCAATATCACTAGAAACGCCAGCAATTGTTACAACTTCACTTAAGATTTGCGCATTTATTTCTGCACTTGGTATATCTGTAAATAATAAGTTAGATGGAATATTATCCAAAGTTCTAACGTTCCAAGAAGCAGTGCTTTGAACATCGGGTGATATATCAAGGGATATTCTAACTACTATAGTTTTTTCTGTAAAGTTTAAATTTGATGAAGTTACTTTTAATGTTAAAATATCACCATTTTTTACTGTTGCAGACTTTACGTATTCTCCATAGTTTACGCTCAAAAAACCTTCACTTGAAGTTATATCAGCAGTATAATCAAAAGCATCAGTAAGTCCTTGAACTGTATATGTATTACTTATTACCTCAGTTGAAAATTCTACATTAGTTACATCAGTAAAGAGCAAATTCTCCGCTTTTCCACCTTTTTTAGTTTTTATTGTCCAAGTAAACTCTTTTTTACCTATTGTAATTGTTGTTGCATAAGTCTTATCATAATATTCTATTCCAACTTTAGATCCTTGAAAAGTTCTATTATCAAATTGGGAAGATCCTTGTGGACTAAAAGTTATATCACCATCGCGCAATCCAACTGTAATATTGCTACTTAAAGAAATATTATAGGAAGTAGAAGATCTATCAACTACAGTTAAATTAGTTTCTAAAATATTAGGAGGAACACTGAATATACGAAGACCTACAGTATTTCCATTTCTTACATAAGAAGGTAATGTGCTGTAATCGAGTTCTGGAAATGTTGTATCAAATGTAGTGGCAGTTTGATCTAATGTAATTTTGTCATTATCGAATGTCTTATCAAAACTTACATTACCAACAAAGTACTCACCATCACCTGTAATTGAGATTGGGACTTTATAATTAATATCTTCAAGAAATTTTAATTGAGTAGTGTAAATTTGACCCGGTTCGGCATCAATTAAATCTCCAAAATCTATATCAAACGGATAGTTATCATAAGTACCTCTAAAAGAGTACTCAGATGCGTTACCAACTGCTCCTAGTAATGGCATTTTACTTTATTGCTGTGTATACTGTGATAATGATCTTAGAACTGTAAATCTATCGTCAATAGTTCCTGCATTAGATTTTTTCACAATAACATAAGTATACATATCAATACCACTTGTGTTTCCTTCAGTGATTGCAAGATCTCCATATTCAAATATATTTACAGGTGAACTGTCAATTTGAACGGTTGTATTATAGAATGCCGTTCCCCCCTGTGTTGTCATAACTGCAACCGTCAAAGTTTCTCCAACGTTCATAAATTCGTCCAAAGATTCTACATTACTTGATCTAAAATTAATAGTCCAGTTTCCTGTTGCAGAAGAAGTGTAATAATAAACATTATTATCACTCAGATCTATATTTACAGAAGGAACATTACCTAAAACAGTGGTAGCATCTACTGTAATTCTCTCAATAATCTCCCCAACATTAAGAATTCCTTTAATATTAGTGGATCCAGTAACTTCAAGTTCAAAGTTCGCACTTGCTTGAGTTGTTCCAATACCAACATTAACTGAAGTATGAATACCTGTTGGTGAAGTTATCCATACAGGATCCAAACCACTCAATCCAGATCCATCACCAAAGTATGTTCCATAATGAGTTCCAGTCCAAACTCCAACATAATGCCCATCATTATTTTGAATTGGACCAAACTTTCTCCATTGATTATTTGATGTATAAACCCAACCAAGATAACCACCATCATCTGGTCGTGAATAGTATTCAACATCACCAGTATTTCCAAACTCAGTTGGCGTGGAAATTCCTACAGTATACTTTCTAGAAATCGCCGCATTACCTTGAAGGTATAAAGAATTTGCTTCAACTCCACGAGATGAATTGGAAGTGATCTTATCATTAAAGATTACTGGACCATTGAATTCAGAAACATTATTGCTACCTTTACCACCTTCAACTTTAATTGATCTAGTAACACTTACATTTTCAGTGTTGACAATATTGATTGCAGACGCAGTTCCTGTTTCAACAAAAATCTCTTCGCCACGAACAGATGGAACAGGAGCATCAAATACATCCTCTTGACCTGTTGCAGAACTTACTCTCTTATTACCAATATAAAAATCACCATCATTATTCATTCCAGTATAAACATTAATACCACCACCAGACTTGAATGACTGTGATAGCAACTCTTCTTGTTCGGTGATTTGTCTGTCTTGACGATCTGGGAAAGCATTTGAGTAGTTTCCAGGACCAAATCCAACATATTCAAAAGTATGTCCAGATGCACGAAGAATAGAATGTCTACGGAATTCAACAGGATATGGATATACTTTTCTTATTACAGATCCGGATGTATGAGAAGAACTACGAGTTCCAAGTAATCCTCTAAAAACAGAAACTGGATTTCCATCAACAGTTTCACGAATTCTCATAATTTCATCATCAATTTGAATATAATCACCGATCTTAATACCAGTTGAATCGACCGATGAAATTGAGATTGTTGTGCCGGTGGTTGTAATACCAGCAGTTACTGTGGAACTAACTCCACCATACTGTTCTACTAATCTTTGCTCTTCTCTTCCTGTGTTATTGCCGTCCTTAGAAGTATATCCATAAGGGTGAACAATAATAGTTCCTGTTGTTGCAGGAGAGGAATCTGAAGTTCCAACGTTTAAATTGATCGAAGTAATTGAATTTACTTTCGATACCAAGAAGTCTCCATTATATAAAGAACTATTCGCTCCAGATACTTTCACTTTATCTTGAGTAGAAAGTCCGTGAGCAGATCCAAATGTTACAGTTGCAATTCCGGAAACATTATTATAAGTAAATGATGTTGCAGTAACAGATTTACCTGTCAAATATGCATTAGAATTTACTGTTGCAGTTACACCAACTCCGCTCGTTGATGGTGACGTAATTGAACCTGCAGAAGCAACTTGGACAGATCTAGTGCTAGAAATACCAGTGATTCTATACAAATCATTATATTGTTTGTAATTATCACCCAAAATACAAGTTAGTTCAATAACTTCATTAGTGTGATCATAAATTGAAGCAACAGTTACTGTTGCTGGAACATGGCTATTTGTAGTTGCGACACCAACAACAGATAACGCATCACCAACTTGATATCCACTGCCACCATTCATTATCTCAACATCAGTGATTTGTCCTAGATTATCAATCTTAATGACTGCAGATGCTCCTTCTCCAGATCCACCGATTAATTGTGCATTATATAAAGTTTCTACCGCACCAGTTGTTCCATATGCACTTCCATCATCCGTGATAGTCAGTCCAGTAATTGGATTTAGTCCATGATCTATATTTGTATAGAAAGTATGTGCAGTTCCAGTAGGATTACTTACAATATCAGTTAAACCAAATCCAACTTTATTCTCAAATAAGAAGTTTTCAAGAGTCTCTTTTGTAATACTCTTTTGGGGATCATTAATGACAACTTGACCGATTGGATCAGGAAGTGCATAACTTTGAGATGCTTCTGGATCAGAAACTACATTATCTCTATCAAGTTGTGGATAAAGGTATTGAACTGGTTGCGATAGACTTAAACTCTCAAATGGTGCTATTGTTGGACTATTTGAGGAATTAATTATCGAAACATGATAAACACCATCCTGTTGATTTTGAACATATTCTTGAACTTGTTCTGTTCTGTATACAACATAAGTTCCAGGAAGTTTCTTTCGATTGAAATAAGGAAGAGAAGTATTCCTAACTGAAGTATTATCAAGGAAAGTTCCCGGATTGTTTGTTAACGAATACGTAAACTCTCTTCTACTTGGAATTGAAGTTACTGTATAAGTTCCATTGTATCCAGAGGTAGAAAGACCAGAAATATTATTTGAACTTAAAACATTTACAATTTGAATTTGAGATCCAGTGGAGAGATTATGTGGAAGTTCAGTTTGAACTGTAGCAACAGAACCAACCCAAGAAGCATTTGAGATAAATCTTGTCTTCTTAAGTTCTGTTGAATTTGAAAGTGTTTTTGTTGTATTATCTGGACTATATTGATAATCAATTTCTGTATCATCTAATGGCAAAGATGTAGAGTCTTGAATTATAAACCCATCAAGAGGTGGTCTTGCCTTGATTGTAGTATCTCTTGGAATAACGTATCTAAACTTATATAAAGTGTCTTCGTAATTTCTGTTATCTGGAGTTCGAGTGATATAAGTTCTAGAACTTGCACTAATTCCAGATGCTAGAATAGCATTATAGATTTCATTACCTTGATTGACACTCAAATACCATTGCTCGCCAATAGAATCATACTGAATTGGATGTCCAATGTCGCCAGAAGTCTTATCTGAAACTCTACTTACAACCTTAAGATTTGAAGTTTTTGCAGTAAGAATATCAATTACATAAGAAGAAAGACTTCCATTCTCCGCATCATTCAATGAAGATGCAAGACGAACTTGAGTGCTTCCAATTCCTGTTGCAGTAGCATTAGTAATTGCATAGTAAATTGAATTGTGATCTAAACCATCAGGAATTTCTCCAGTATCACTAACAATTCTTACAGTCTCGCCATTGATAAAATCGTGAGGTGCCGTTAAAGTAATTGTATTTGCTGATATATTATTAGTTACTCCATTTGCAAGTTTAGCAACATCATATTCTTTTTGATACGTAATTTCATTAGATCCATCCATTACGATGGTTGCAGAATATGTTGTAGATATTCCAGAATTTGAAAGGATTAGATTTAATTGATCATTTTGTTTTGCACCAATTCTATAACCATCAATGACATTAATTGGTCTAGAGTTTTCGTTTGTCTGATTATAAAGATAAAGTCTGGAACTATTACCAACACTTACAGTTTTAGCAATATCAATTGAATCGAATTCAATTGTGATTTCTGATGTTGTGATCTCTTTTGGTGGTACAATATGACTAATATAACCTAAATCGTCACGAACGAATTTATCATCTCTAAATCCTTTTGAGAGAAGTGATCTTGCACCAAAGTTTGAGTTAGAGTTGGTGATTGACATATCACCACCACTATCTGCTTCAAAGTGTTGTGCATATCCAATCGCAAAGATAGATACACACTGAATAAATGCATTATTACTTGCTTTAATATGATAAGATTCATAAGATGGTTTATATCTTGCAAGAGAATCTGAGTAAATATTTGATACGTTTGTCGAATCAATATATTTACCAGTAGTTGGGTCATACTTCACAAAAGCATTATTGTCTTTTTGCAGAGAAATTCCTGTAAATTGAGCAACGACCATGCTCTTAAATCCTGTTACAGAATTTCCATCTGCGTGCAATCCACAAAGTCCATACACGGATCTCAATGAGCAGTTAAAAATGTATGGTGATGCTGATGTGACAGTATCAACTACAATGTTGAGTGTTCCTTGGCCAACAATAAAGTCAATTCCTGTCGGTGGTGGATTTGATGTTGCATATTTAATTTCTGTATTACTTACAACTTGTTTGACAACATATTGTCCATTAAATGTACTAATACCAACATTATTAATACGAATTGGGGTATCAACATCAAGTCCAGTAACTTCTTGTGCTAAAGTTACAGTAATTTCTGTTCTTTCTCCACCACCAGATCCATCACCAGCACGAATACTTGAGATCCCAACTTCTTCACCACGAGATCCAACAATACGGTATTCATCAATTTTAGATTCAATATCAACTACTGATGGATAATCTGGAGAGATTGGTCTTCCACTTGAATTTCCATAAGCAAGACCAATCTTTTCATAGTAAATGTCTAGATCAGTTCTGTCTGTAGAGTAGGTGTTGAAGGCATCATTGATTTCTACTGCATTTGCGCCATCTGCATATTCAAATGCAGTGAGTTTATTATGTGAGAAGTTTGGAACAAATGTGTTATTTGTATAATCTTTATAACAGACTCCATTTGGATTTGCATCAAAGATTGACATCTGCCAAAGATAGCAAGCACCAGTCAATCTTAAAATTGCAGATCTTCCAATATTGTCGTTTTCTGGATCAGGAACATACTTTGGACGAATCTTTGTTTTACGAAGATCATATCCTACAACAGAGGTTCCTCTTGGAACCATTACACCACCATGAACGGAGTTAAACTTATAAAGAGCATTATTATCTGCATTTATGTCAAAGTTTGTTTGTAAGTCAAACTCATAAAAATCAGTTGATGTGGTTCCATCTCTTTTAAGAAATGTAGAACCTGTAATTGGAATCCATCCAGGTCTATTATCAATTAAGTGCTCGCCTGGATATAGGAGAATTGTTGTATTACCAAACTTATCATTATTTGGGCCTGGAAGATATGAGAATCTTGCTGCTTCAATTAATGCACGTTGTAAGGTTTTAAATGGTCTTGCTGCACTAGTTCCATCATTCTCAATGGAATCTGTGGAGTCTAATGCATTTGGATCGACATATATGATATTGCCACGAACTGAACGTAAGAAGTTCTCTAATCTTGAAAGACCCATCTTATTGATACTTATAGTTTCCGTTATAAGTTATTTATCACAAAAAAAGAGACCAGGATTAACTCCTAGTCTCTTATGGCAATTCCTTCACACGGACTCTATTATTTTACCACTTTTGTTCTTTCCATGTCAAGTTTTTTTTAAGTTCTTTGTCAAATATCATCAAGTATCTATGTTTTCTACTTCTTTCTCTCCACTCACCTTTCAGTCCTTTGATAGGTCCTCTTGAATGCTTTACAAAAGAACCATCAGACTGCTTAATCCAGAAATCAGATTTCTTATCGGTTAAACCATAGTATTGAAAATTGCAAGCTCTGTATATAATTCCAGAGTGGTGATTATTGTCAGCATAGCTAAGAATAGCACGAACGCGGGCATCTTTTTTAAACCTCCGTATACAACGACTGACGAACCAAGATGTAATATTATATTCTTCTTTTTGAAGATCGGGATGTATACAAAGTCGTGAAAGTTCGTATATCCCTTCTTGTTGATTTCTTTCTAGTCCAAATGCACCTACGGCAATTTCTGGAACTGGGAGACCAGTAAAAATGCAAGCACCAAGACACCCGCCAATATTAAGGATATCTGTGAATGAGTTGCGGTATAGTCCATAGTTGAAACCAGATTTGAAATCTTTTGATTCGTCTTTAAGATAATGATAGGTGTAAAGAA
>Ga0208019_1000956_pt1 | contig 15749 bp, 20 predicted proteins | sample CB_VirMetaG_5_FD_184540 | JGI IMG/M metagenome (GOLD analysis project Ga0208019, IMG submission 184540) | Freshwater to marine saline gradient viral communities from Chesapeake Bay - CB_1508_1D Viral MetaG (SPAdes) (version 4) | ecosystem: Environmental > Aquatic > Marine > Coastal | place: USA...
TACCAGTATAAGTTACTCCAAACAATCTAGTGCCGTCCGCACTGAATGTAAAAGACTGCATAGTGCCACTTTGGGCCGCCATACTGAAGCTGACACTAGTATAGGACGCTGTAGATAAATCATACGCCGTAGACAGGCTATACACATAAATAACAGCCAAACTCATTACGTATAGTTTAGTACCATCTCCATTAAATCTCATGTCGCTCGGGTAGTCTGCTTGAGCGGTGACGTTTAAACTAACGCTATCGTAGGAAGCGGTTGAGACATCGTAAGCCGTGGATAGACTGTACTGATACACACTATCAACAGTATGATAATTTAGAATGTAACACTTGGTACCATCACTATTAAAAAGAATGCCTTTTATATTACTAGCTTGTGCAGAAAAAGCAAAACTAGAAACTAACGTTGTCGTGGTTAGGTCAGATGCTGTAGACAGCGTAAAGTAGTATGCAGAATTACTCCTTACGGTATGCAGCTTAGTATAACCTGCAGATACAGTAAAATTCTCAACACCCATATTGCTACTAGTCATAGTAGCAGTACTCACACTGTCGTAGGAAGCAGTGGACATATCATAAGCGGTGGAAAGCGTGTATTGGAATATAAAGCTAACGGCGGTTACGCTACCACTCAGGTAGAACTTGGTACCGTCATCGTTGAAGATACCACTAGTAGGGGATCCTGTTTGCCCCGATATATTAAAGCTAACGCTATCGTAGGAAGCGGTGGATAAATCATATGCGGTGGAAAGCGTGTACTGGTAGACAGAGTCATTACCACTTCCAAGTACGTATAATTTAGTGCCATCGCTATTAAAGAAAAGGCTCCGCACGTTAGTATCTTGCGAACTTACGCTAAAAGAGACACTGTCATAAGAAGTGGTGGATATATCATAAGCGGTGGAAAGCGTGTACTGATAGACTGCATCAGTACCATTTCCAAGTACGTATAATTTAGTACCGTCGGAGTTAAAAGAAAGCCCATATGGATTTGTGTCTTGGCTTGCTACACTGAAACTTACACTATCGTAGGAAGCAGTGGTGATATCGTAAGCAGTGGAGAGCGTATACTGGTAGATAGTGTCACTATTATACCCAATGATATATAGTTTAGTGCCATCAGCGTTAAACCGAAGCCCCATCGGATATATTTCTTGGGCGCCTACAAAGAAACTGTTTACATACGCCGCAGTAGAAATATCGTACGCGGTACTAAGACTATAGTAACCAACTGAACCCGAAAACCCAAGTACAAAAAGTTTTGTACCATCATTATTAAATACTATCCCGGTACTACTAAGAATACCCCCTACGGTATACGTCTCGTTAGTAAAAGCCGCATTTGCAACGGAGTAGCCACCAGACGCAGACGGTACATTTACCCCTGTGATGTTTGCAGAAAATCTATAGCCGGTCCCACTGGCGGGGGGATTGGTAAACGCAAGGGTAGCGTTACCCGTAAGGGTGTGGTTGAATATAGTACCTGTACTAAGATCTAAGGTTGCATTACCAGATACAGTACCGACTCTGGAATCGCGCAACTCTGCTTCAGTTGCCGCTACATAAACAATAGCGCTACCGGTAAGACTAATCGCCGAGCCACCGCTAGAACTTTCACTCACTGTACGCGTGAGTGTAGTTCCGGAAGCCGTGTATGTACCAGTACCGATCTCCCAGCTATCGCCATCTTCAATGACATAGCGTACGGTCTGCCCGTCGGCTACACCAGCAGACGCAAAACTCTGATACCCAGCCTCTGGACTACCTAGAGTTATAGTCCCCGTGCCCGTGGTGCTAGTAGCGACTTTTGCCCTGTTTACGAGCGTAACCATAAGAGTATCCCCTACGTTAACTGAAGTACCCCATTAGCCGCATCGAAATCGACGGTCAAGGTATCGCCGTCGTTAAGCGTCAAAGCCGAACCATAATCATAGTAGCATACCAGAGGGTCCGCTGGGCTCGTCACGGTATCGTCGTAGATATAGATATATTGGAACGGGCCGACAGTACCGCCCGATGCCGTAAGCGTAATATCCGACAGCACCAGCTTGTAGACACCACTAGTCTGAGACGATGATGTGGTAGTGATGTTACGGCTAGACAGGTTAGTGTAGCTGACCTGAGTTACGTTAGCCAAAATACCGTTACCATCCGCGGTGGGGTTGGACGACTCCGAACCTGGAGCCGTATTGGATAGCGCGATGACAAACTGGTCAGAACCTAGGTTTGCCGCCTCTACCGCGTTCTCCACAAAGTCGTTAATCTTGTTGAATGTAGCCATCTCAGCCTCCTAAGATATGCGAACTATGGCGTTGCTAGCATCTGCTGTTGGGAATTGGATAATGAACGTACCAGCGTTGGAAGTTTTATCCTCCCCGAAATCTAGTACCGCAATAGCCCTGTTAGCCTTAGAGGAGTTATAGATCAAGGCTCCCCTAGCCGTGATAGAAGATCCAACCCACTGGGTATTGTCGAAGTCAACGATAGCCGTAGTGCCAGAAGTTGAAATCGTAGCGCCCGTCAGTACATTACCACCGGCTGTGTATCCCGTACCAACTACTTCATTTGTAGTGGTGTACGCAGTGGTCGTAGCGTTGAGAGTGGCGCTACTTGTATAAAGCGCAATCTTCAACGTATCACTATCGAGATCCTGGATGCCACCAAGGATCTCGGCCTTGAAGCTGGTGCACATACTCTGTGTAATAGCCATAGTGAAACCCCTATGTTGGAATAGAACGGTACTCGCCAGAGCGATACATATCTTGGCGTAGTTTACCGTCACCCAGGTTCTTCAGAAGCCCGATAGCCAGGGCGTACAGCTTCTCGTATATAGCCACTACATCCGGCTCCCCTTTTAGAAACCTAATAGCTTCTATAAGTGCCCCGTTCAATAGGGCTGAATCAAACTCATCGCCTAACCAGCTAGTTCCGGCAGTTACGATAGATTCAGGATAATAGCCGTAGTGTAGCTCTACAGTGTAATCAGCATCGGGGGTAGGCCCTAAAATGAAAGACGTACCGCTGAAGAAGGCATAATGCTTCGGCGCGCCAGTATCTGTCGGTGCCGGATATGCTTCCCGGATAAAGTTAACGTCCTTATTCAGAAGGTACGTATACGAACCAGCGTCATTTATAGTAGCCATACTGAAGGAATACAGAAAGTCTGCCGGCATCTGCAGGTACTTATTCCCAGAAGATGCCGTACCTGTAACATTCCTACGTAGCTCGGGGATCTGGACGCTATTGTAGATCTTCTGCTCAGCCTGCTGCGTAAACATAGCAAGCTGATCCGAGGTGAACGTAGTCTCGGTTATGTCCTGTATGTTAGCAGTTAGCTCAGAGTAATTCATAGTTACGCCATAGGTCCGCGGGCGTAGAGGCCCTTAGTAGCTGCGCCTGTACCTTTGATCTTAACGCCCTTACCCTTCTTGGCGGGTTTGGTGGATTTTTTCACTGGCCTTTTACCGTACATAGTCACACTCCTAACTCGTGGTTACGGAAACTGTCCCTACAAACGTGGTACCGACAACCGGTACCACCGGTATGATGATAGCGCGACTAGCGGCTAGTTGCGCTGTGTCTGGGCGCGGATCGCGCAGAGCCTGCGGATCGTATACCGGATACTCACCCAACTGCAACTGCGGATGATCCGGGTCCCAACACTCCCTACACGCCTTAGTGCCTGTAACCTTCCGCTTAACTATGACGCTGCGAAGATCTCGTAATTTATATGTGAAGCCGCAGACATCGCATACACCTAGAGCCTTCCTACTAGATGCAAACCGGTTCCCCATACTATACCCTCATAGCCAGAGGGACAAAACGCACAGACGCCTTTTCACGATCTTCGCCTGCAGCCAGATCGAACTGCTCCATATACGCTTCTTTGAGGATCGGTAGCCTGGGAGCCAACTCTGGAACCTTCATAGCAATATGATAGGCCAGACCAGCTACCAGACAAGGCAGGAAACGGAAGTTCATGTCCGCTGTCTGCACACCACTACCAGCATCTTCGATACGCCGCATACGCCAATACGCAAACGTATAATCATTGCTATCCGGAACAGGCCAGACATTAATACGAGGTGCATCGCGCAACCGCTCTATCCACACCTGGATAGGCCGCCCGGTATTAGTCTTGTTGGGGATGGACGCGTATGTACTGACGCTTATCCGTGTTATGGTAAGATCCTGCTGGGTAGTACCACTACCTGTACGGATTACATGCTCCAGCAGATCAATCGTATCCGCAGGTAGTGTGTACTGTCCGGTACCAGTCGTGAGGCTAATCGTGCCGGAATCAATAGTCCAAAGGTTAATCCCCCGGTTCTGCCACTCAATAGTCAATAAGTTCATGGACCGACGCGCAGTGCGAAGATCGTAACCAGACCGCATTTCACGGCCAGCACGCTCCCACGCCTCCTCGGCGATCTCAGTAAAGTCCATATTGAACGCGGTAGTACCGGAGGTAGCCATCACATACTCGCCCGCATATTATCGACCAAGTTAGGGTAAGGGCGCTTGCCGGATTTAGCCAGCTCTTTGGCTTTCATCTTACGACGTGCGCTCATAGGGTTTGGTTTACCAAGCCCTTTAGGTCTGGGTTTATCCCAAACCTCCCCACCTTTGGCGTAGTTATGGCTGCAGCCACAACAATCTTTGCGGTAATACTTACGCATTACGCACCAGCCATACGGACCATCTTACAGGGTCGGACTTTACCCCCAGCGGCCATACCACAACCACGGACCTTACCGCCCTTGTTGTATTTCTTGGCCATACCGCCACCCATCATCTTAACTTTACCGCCCTTTTTCATGCGTGGGCCGGGACCAGCGGCGGGACCAGCTGCGGGATCAGCACCGCCCATAGCCGCCATGGCCATACGTTTGCGGCGCTCCTCTTCCGGATCACGGCCCATAGCGGCGGGACCCATCGGAGCGGTAGCCATACCGGCAGGGCCTGGAGCAGCCATACCACCCATCTGATACTTCTTCATCGTAGAGAACTCCTTACCTATAGATTGTGGAACACCAACTTTTTTAGCAAAATCCTCGTTGTGGGCTACCGCTTGCATAAACCGTTGCTGTTTCTTGGTCTTAGCAGGCATCTAACAATTCCACGCACGTAGGCTTTTGTTGATACGGCTGTTTGGGTCACTAGCTGTCTTAGAGCTAGTTAGTTTCTTCTTCATACCGGACATACGCGCGCAAAAAGATTTACGCCGAGATGCGTCCTTCTTAGTCTTAGGGTTGGGTGCTGGCGGCTTCAGATTCATCCCCTGCCGTTTGGCAGAGGCTCTACCTTTAGCGTTTAGGCCGCCCTCTGGGTCTTTACCCTCCTTGCGTTGCCATGCAGGAGATACAGACCCACCAGACTTATAGTATGACCGCATAACCTACCCCAAGATCAATGTGATCGTAGATCCGGTACCGCTCATAGCAGACACATAGCAACCGTTTCGGGCAAGAATACCGTCGTCGTCACCGATATAGAGGCTATTCGAACCAGCAGCGACACTAACGTCCAGCAGTGTCTCTCCAGTGTTGCTGCCATCCTTAATAGTGAACGCTGTTACCGCTGTGCCATATACAAGAACGTTCCGGATACGCGCACGTCCAGGCCCTACCAGTCCAGGCGTAAACCCAGAGGTAGAGACGTTGTAGGCTTTTACTTCATTACCAGCCATCTAACCGTCCCCTTAACCAGCGGAGACAGTAAGAACACCTAAGTTACTCCAGAGCTGTCCGGCAACAGCGGGGTTAGAAGTAGGCAGGTTGGAGAGGATTACGACGCTATTAGTGCCGTCGTATGTAATAGAGATATTGACCGTCTCAGCGCCGGTAGACGCGGTCTTGGTAATATCCTTAAACCCGTTTTCGGAACGTACGGGTCCGCTAAAAGTCGTATTAGCCATGCGTATCTCCTGTCTTGGCTAAGTCAGCCTAACGGCTGTCAGGGAACGAGTATATTATACACAAAAGAAAAGAGGGAGCAAGTAATTGCTCCCTCTCCTAGGTCACGCGCCGGGTGAGCCGTAGATCCCAAGGGGATCAGACACACCGAACGAGTAACGCTCACGAGCCTTGTAGCGGCTGTTGCCCGTGTCGAAGTCGGCGTCCATAGACGTAGACATCGGAGTACGGACGAAATGCTTCAGGCCGTTCGGAACGTCGGTAAGGAGGAACCAAGCGTTCGTGTCGGTCATATAGTGGTTAACGGTATAACCCTCCGGGATGGAACCATTGTTCCGCAGGGCGTTGATATCGTTATCCGCAGTGCCGACACGGCCCTCGGTCTCCAACAGACGAGTAGCGACAAACTGGAGCGCCGGAGGCACAACCAGCTTGCGCGGCTTCGCAGCGATGAGGAGCCCACGCTCGTCCGTCCAACCCGCAATCTGAATAACTGCAGCCTCAAGAGAAGTCTCGTTAAGGTCAGCAGCAACAGCTGGCGTATTGGAGTTAGTACCACCGGACACCAACGGGTGGTCGGTAGCACAGAGCACTTTACCGTCACCATAGGTAACACCCGAGCCAGTGAACGCATTGTTCAGGATGGCAGAGGCTTTAACCTGTTTGGTGTACGCCATAGCACGAGCCAGCGCTTTGGTATAACGAGCCGACAGAGAGTCGTACAAGTTATCCTCAATGGCCTCTTCCGTGATGGAAAAGCCCATGGCGATGGTTTCGTGGTTATAGCGAGCGGTCCAGGCTTCCTGGGCATTGTCGTAGGTAATCGCAGCGCCTTCGTTTTTAACCGGGGCAGCTGAGAAACCCGACAGCTTGGTTTCTTCCTCGAACGACCGTTCCGAAGACTCGGTCTCGAAGATTTCCTGATGCTCCTCACCGTACTTAGCATACTCCATGCCAAACAGAGCATTAAGGCCGGGAAGGAGTTCTTTGAGGAGTTGTGCGCGTGAAATTGCCATGTTACATCACTCCCCTTACACGCCAGTGGTGTTGTTGAACTGATGACCTGCATTCCATTTAACGTAGGCTTCAGTATAACCACCAGAAGTGTTTTTGGTCTCCTCTACCAAGCCGACAATGCGGAACGGCAGAGTATTCGTGGTAGCTGACGTATCGGAGATAGCGCAACGGGAGTTACCCGAAGTCGAATCACCGGTGTTGTCAACACCAGCCACGTTGGCACCGATATCGGTCTGTGCGAGGTCACCAATCGTCGTGCCCGAGGACACAACAGCAACCTTGAACAGGGCACTCGTATCGTCACAAACGTAGGCTTCGATATCCGAAGCAACAGTGCTTGCCGGATAGGACTGGCTGAACAGCTTATAACCCAGATTCGGGTCAGTATACGTGCAGCCGAGGAAGACGCCGATTGGCGTCATAGCAGCGTCAAACGTATCACGCTCGACGGTACCACCGGTAACGAGCTTAACAACATCGCCGAAGAAGATGGTGGTAGCATAACCACTAGCAATTTTGTAGTGGCGGGTAACACCAACAAACGGCGAGCCGCTGAGCATCTTTACCGGAACAAGCCCATAGGGGCCACTAACAGTTGGATAAGCCATTATAGCTAACTCCTGTTATGATCCGTTTCCGAAAGTGACCCGACTCTGCCGCTGATTAAACAGAGGCATCCGCGGATCGTTCTCCCGCATGAGGTTATTGTCCACCGACTCCATCTGAGATTGGGCCATACTCCTATAATAGGAGTTACGGTCCTCAACAAACTCAACAGGAGTTTTGCACAACATCAAACCGCCGATAACAATGTTGTCTTTGAAACGCTCGTTCTCTACGGTCACAACAGTTATCTCTGGATGATCGCTGGCTTTGACGGGTTCCCATCCCTCACGCAGCTTGGAGGAAACATTAGTGGCGTCTACTTCACCTCGCGTGCTAACACGAACCCAGTGAAATGTGTAACCCGGTTCCGGATCTGGGGAAGGCAGCGTCTCAGGACGTTGCCACGCACGGCGACGGCTTTCACTATCACGGGTGTCTAAGTCACGACGAGTACGAGTCTGCGTCATTGCTGTTTACTCCGATCAATTAGCAATTGCTGAGCATACTGCTCAGGCTTCAACCCTAGACGTTTAGCCAGAGTAACCTGGGTCTGCGTAAGCCTAATCTTAGTAGGCGATGTGCTCCGCGTAGCGGGTGCGACCACGTTGGGCCTCCGTTTCCTAGGTCTAGAGTCTTCTTCGACGTCTCCAAATCTCTCTGGAAAACGCCTGCGCATACCAGCATCAATCTGCTGGTAGTAGTCGTCAGAGTTCGGGTTGACGCCCGATTTGACGAGAGAGTTGTGCAACCCCATAGCTAAGCTCGTCATCTCATCGTCGCTACCGAACCAAGGATTATCTTGTCTCCAAGATTCCGCCCTAGGATCGACTTGGACTGCCGACGGGGTGTTATTAGCCTCTGTTCGTACAGGGGCCGTGTTCTGCTGTAAAGGTGTTTCTTTATAGTCAGCTAACTTAGATTCTCTAAGTTTAGCTGCCGTCAGCTTCTCCTGGGCTTGGAGTACAGCCTCAGAGTCGCCAGAATCATACGCTTCTCTATAAGCGCGTTTGGCTTCTTCTACCTCAGCTAGATTAGCTTTCTTGGCCTGCTCTACCAAAGCGGAGCGTGTAGAAGCGGCATCACCCTTCAGTCGATTATTCTCCTCCATGATGCGCTGGGCAAACTGCTCTGCCTCTACACGCTCACGGATAGCCTGCTCTTTGGCACGCCGCTCATCGTGGTAGCCCTTACTAAAGTGCTGGATGCGCTTGCGCACTTTTTCGGAGTAGTCTTGAAGCTCTTCTTCAGTGACATCTTCCGGAGGCTCTGAGGCTTTACGGTTCCGATCAGCCGGGGGAGTGTCGTCTACAACCTCGACCTCGTAGTCGTCATCATCGTCTACCTCCACCTCAACTTCCTGAGCTTTGGCTCGTTTGGCGGGCGTACGGCCAGGAAGAGTGATCTCTACCGCGCTGGACGGCTCAACCTCGATACGGTCTGGCCGTTCAGCTTCTTCATGTGGAAACTCAAACTCTACTTTTTGGAATGCCATGTCTAACCCTCCTATGCTCGGCAGATACCACGGGGGTCAGCTACAACGGCCTCAATGGAGTCGTCGTTCATAAGCCGGTATTCCTTACCATTAACGAGGAAGCGAGTCCCGGTATTCATGCGAAACATGACGTAGTCACCGGGTTTACACCACGGCCCCTCTGGGAATCTGTCCTTATCCTTATAAGCGCTCTCACCCATATCCAGCACTAGGCCAAGGATAGACATGATGTACTCCCGCTTTTTCTCGCTCTCCAGCTTCAAAAGCGTCGTACCGTCGTAGGTATCGGCGATATCGGGTAGTGCTACCAATACCCGGTAACCCACCGGTTTCGGTAGCTGAGCCTCCCACTCAGCAGACTCAAGGGGAGGTGTAGTGTCGGGTAGCTTCACTGAAGAAATGGTAAAATCAGTCATTGTCATCGTCCATGTAACGTCGCGAGAGGTCTTCTATTTCACGCAAGCAAGTTTCCAGACCTCGAATGAAACCTACCGATTCCCTATAAGCAGCGTAGTCTTTGGCTGCACCGCCAACCAAAAAGTTGGACGCCGCAGTTTTAGCCTCGTCAACCTTATCTGCAAGCACGTCAAAGACGGTTTTAGCCATATGCAGCTATATCTCCCTATTTCTTCTTAGGCCGAGAAGGGGGCGTGCTATCCCGACGTGCGGCAACGCCAGTCTTCAACAGCTCTAAATCCAACTTAGTACGGTCCCGGCGACGGTCTGCGGCTAGCCGTACACCCTCTTTCTGGGCGTCGAGCTGAAGCTCCCGTTCGTCTAACTTGAGCCGCGCAGCGTTAATAAACGCATCAGCCTTGACCTTCTCGGTCTGCTGCTGGAGCTGCGCCTGCCTGAGCTGTGCGTCGCTCTGATCCTTGGCAATCTTGCGCTGGACCTCCTGCGCCTTAATCTGAAGCTCCTCCCTCTGCATCTGGAGGACAGGGTCTTGGGCCTGCTTCTGCTGCTCCTGCTGTGCAGCCTGTTGCTGGTGTGCCTGAGTCAGCTGCTGTCCAGCTGTCGCCATGAGTCTAGCCAACTCTACCTCGATAGCCTCCGGAAGCTCTTCGTTAGGCGGCGGAAGCTCAACACCAAGCCGCTCCTCTATCTGCTTACGGTAGCTGAACCCAAGGTGCTCAGCGATATGCGCCTGTAGCGACGCCATGATCTGCCCCGCCTGCGGGTTCTGACCGACCATCTGCGCCACCATCGGGTCCTGGATAAACGCTGTGTGGTTGGCAATATGCGCGTCGTGATCCTGGTAGATAAACGCGCGCAGAGGCTTGCCAATCAACGCGTTCATGTTCTCACTGACCGGATCAGTCGGTTTTAGGTCCTCTTTAGTCGGTACCAACTTGTCAGCGTTCTTGACCCCGAGTACCTCGATCATCTGTCGATGTAGCTGCGGCAAGTCATATATCTGCGGAGCAGCCTGCGCCATCTGTAGTACTGCTTGGTACTGTACTACCCGCTGGGCCATGGTCGAGGAGTTAGGATCACTGACAGGGATCACGTCCACCATGGCGTAGTCCGCCTGCCTAGCGCTTATCTCCCCACGGGCCGGCTTATACTCATACTCCTCCGGAGCGTACTCCGCGAGGAGCACTTTCAGCAGCTTGAACTCCTGCTTCATGGCATAATGCACGCGAGCCTGCACTGCCGCCATCGGCTTCAGCGTACGTTCCAATAATGCAAGCGTTGTGCCCACTGGAGCGTTAGCCGACATATCAGAGATATTCATATCGCTGATAGCGCCAAGCCTACGGCCCTCAGTGGTGATCTGGTTCAACAGCGCCAGGAGTGTCTGGCTCGGCTCCTTATACGGAAGCGGCATGATGTTGTCGCGGATGGACCCAGACGGCACGTCCACGTCCTTCCACTCACCCGGCTCGATGGGGGTATCATCACCCTTAATACGCAGGCCACGGGCCTTCAGGCCACCTGGGAGGTTAGATAGTGTGCCGGCATCAACAAGCTGCCGTATGAGGCTCGTACCGGCCTTAGCATAGCCACCAATGATGTGGATGAGCCCGAGTCCGTAGAATCCAAACCCAGGTACGTATACGTAATGGACGAAGTGCTGCCGCTTCAGCATAAGCTCGTCATCAGGGTCCCAGTTACGCCGAATAGCCAGCACGATGCCCGTGCCTCGCTCGATAGTAACCACATAGGGCTTAGCTATGTTTACATCCCCATCTTCGTCCTCGTCCTCGTCCTCTACCTCGTTATCTATACCAGGGATAATGAGATCCGCATGGACTTCATACAGGACGTACCGATCATCGTCGGTGATAGAGAACCCGTTCTCCTCGGCCTTCCTCTCTTCGATATCCGTATGGAACGGCTGGGGGTCGCCAAGGTCTACATCTCTATAGAACCCTGCGGCCTGTAGTTTCCGGACCTCGTTCTTGGTCTTACGCATGATATGCGTAACACGCTCCGCCGTCTCGATATGGCTAGCACCGTAAGGGACGATAACGTCTTCTGCGGGGATATAAATAGCTACCTGACGCCCTAAATTGGGGTCAAAGTATACCTTCTTGAACGCAGAGCCAGCCAGCCCAAGGCTATACAGCAGCCGCTCATGCTCGGGGCGATACTCCACCATGTGCTCAGTAAGCTCATAGTTCATATCCGCCTTAACGCGTTCTGCAGCCTCTACCTTGTCCTTGGACTCTTCACCTAGAATCTTGACCTTAACCGGGCCACCTGCCGGGAAAGTCTCCGACATAGTTTCCGCCTGAAAGCGGATAGCCGCTTCTGCAAGTACCGTAGAGTAGACACCGCAAGCTCCTTCCCATGGTTCAGTGCGTTCTTCATACTTAAATCCAAGTACGTCCAGACCTTTGACAAAAGTGTCAGCCCATTCCTTACGGCTGTCGATGTCTGAAGATACAGAGCCAACCAGATCATTCGATAGTCCTCTAAGCTCTCCATCATCGAGAGCTTCCGCCAGATTCCCATCAAACGGGATAAAATCAGTCTCGTCAGCATCGGGGATCAGGGTAATCTCCATACTACCGTCACTAAATGTAACCGCCTCGGGATCAACAATAGTAATGTCTAACCCACCGCCCTCGGCGTCATCTTCAGCGTCATCCGGAGAGATATCGACGCCCATAGCACCGCCAAGCGGTGTCGCTGTGTCCACATATAGACTCTTATCCATCGCCATAACAACGTCCCCTAAAGTTAGTAGTACGCCCCACGGCGCTGTTTGAAATAGGAAATAGCGTCAGGTTCATCAGTGGGTAAGCTAATAAACCCACCCAAGCGGAACCGCATAAGGGCCATGACTGTAGAGTCCACTAGGTCATCGTGGCTCATAAACGGAAATCCGGCGATCTCTTCGACAACCTCTTCGGCCCATCTAGTCTGTGGAACCCACACTATACCAGAGGCAACTATATCAGATACTGAGTTTAGTCTAGCAAGTTTATCTCCGGTGCCCCTATGTGGTGTGTACTCCTGCACCGGGAGGCCCATCCTACGCAGCTCCTGGTATATAGCCACACCGGCGCTTTTCTTCTCCACAATGAACGCATCAGGCTCCCATAGGGCATACTGCTCCATAGCCAGGGCCTTTAGCTCCGGGAACTCCAATCGCTGCTTGATGCTATTTAACAGGATGATGTTATACGCCCCGGTGTTGTCGTTCATAAAAACACCCCAGGTAGTCAACGCAGTGTAGTCCGCACGGTTATGCGTCTCCGCTGCGGCGTCCAAGGACATAATCATGTACTCGCAAGGTGGGGGGCTCTTATTCTCCCACAACTGCCACCACTCGCGCTTGATGATAGACGCCTCTTCAGCGGTGGGCTGCTGCTGGTACTGCGCGTTCCACTGAAACACCGGCATAGACGCCTTGGTGCGTAGGAGCGCATCTAGATCGAAGAACTCGGGCCAGAGCGGCTTCTGTATATATGTTGCGTCTGCTGCGTCTGCTGCGTCTACATCGTTCTCATTGTCTGCACGGATGTCAAGGATCGCTGGGAACTCTACGACTTCATATTGGTCGGAGCGTTCGTTATTCACCATATCGCGGGTCACGCGACCGGTTAAATCATCCATATGCCAGCGAGTTTGGATTATAGCGACACGACCACCCGGCATAAGCCGGGTTCTGGCTCCGAAAGTAAACCACTCGTAGGCTTTGTCAAACACGTCAAAGTTACCGTTGATGACATCTTGTTCCGAATGCGGGTCGTCCACGAGCAGGAGGTCAGCGCCACGGCCAGCAAGAGCAGAACCAATACCGCACGCATAGTACTCGCCCCCAGTATTCGTGTTCCAACGCCCGGCGGACTTAGAGTCAGAAGCAAGAGACACCGTCGGAAATATCTCTCTATACGCATCGGTAGAGAACAGATTTCTAACTTTACGGCCAAAATCTACGGCAAGATCGGTAGTGTGCGATACCATCATAACCTTACGTGTCGGGTTTCTACCCAAAAACCACGCTGGAAACATGATAGATACTAGCTGAGATTTACCATGTCTCGGCGGTATATTGACACAAATACGGTCTTTATCGCCCCGCTCAATAGCCATAAGCATGTCAGCCAAGATCCTGTGGTGTTTTCCCACGATATAATCTGGCTGCATGTACTTGCAGAACTCAATAAGGTCATTATGGGCGGCGGTACGGACCGTCCTGGAGTCCAATTCCTCTGCAATACGCAGAATTTCCTCTACTTCCTCTGGAGCAAACGCATCTAGGTTATCCAGAAGGTCTTGATAGTCCAAATTCTGCAGATCAAGCATTATCTACGCCTTTCTGCACACCATTAGTTGAGTCCAAGCTCGTCATCGAGCCGTTTTAGCCGTTCGTCAGCCACAATTTCGTTACTTTCGCCGTTACTTGCGTTACTTTCAGCCACAGAATACTCAGCATCAACAATATTTGTGTCTTTATTTGCCAATTTTTGCAGCTTTTCGCGCAGTCGATCCCGCAATTCGTCGGTCGTACGGTGTGTAATCGTCACTTCGCTCTTCTCAGCGAACAAACCAACGTCAGAAATCTTACCGAGTAGCTCCAATGCCTTGATCCGCACGCGGGGATCAGGGTTTTCGGACTCTTCTATTAACTTGTTTGTCACCATATGACGTATTTGGACAGCATCTTGTGCGACTGCGTGCCCAAAAGTCGTTAAGATTTTATGTGTCAGGGCTAATGCTGGTGGTGTCATAGCCATACGTTGCTTCATGGTCAGGTCCTTAGAGGTTTTAACCGGATCTTGGGCATAGCGCATAACCAAATCCTGTATCCTGTTCTTCTCTGCGCGGGTAACGGTTGCGCGCAACGCGAGCCTGTCCCGAATATACTGCCTATCGCGCCCACGGTCAGTAACTTGGCTTTGGCTATTCAGTAGCTCAATAGTGTTGTTTGCAGCAGCAGCGTACTCCGCCAAGTCACCGCCGCGCTCTAGTCCGCGTACAGGTACGCCGTATTCTGGGGTTACTACTATAGGCATGGGCGGACACTACTATAAAAAATTTTTCACGGCAAGGTGGTTGGGACTCCTACCGGGGGGGTCTTCCTATATGAGAGGGGGTGGGTTGAAAAGTACAGAATGGTGAGTGTTGGTGCGGAATAGTATTACATACGCGGTAGATGGTACCAAATGGTGAAGTGGGGGGTACCGGGTGGGTGGGGTGCGATGCGGCGCGATATGGTGCGATATGGTGCGAAAGCTCGCTAAAATAGCGAAATCAAAACATGTTGACAGGAAAGCGCTAAAATAGTCTAATAGCGCTAGATCAGACGTTGTGTCTGATTGGTATTCCAAACAAAGGAAACATGGGAATGACAAGCAACACCAACACCAATACCGCTAAGGCTAATTCACCATTCGCTGGCAAGGCGGACAAAGAATTGCTACAGCTGTTCTCTGCAAGCGAGGAGAAAGGTCGCAAGCTGGCAGACGAACTATTTGCCCGCGGCTGGAAAGCTGGCGACGTACGCGGCGGCAAGGCTGACCAAGTATTTGCCGCCCTACTGGACGGCCTAGCGCCTAGCGCAAGGTTACGGAAGCTGGTTGCGCTGCCGAATGGTAAGATAGCCGACAATCTGCCGGAAGTAGACCGCCGCGAACGGGCGTTGGCCAGGGGAAAGATCCAGAAATCCCTGGCGAACCTATGCAAGGCGCTGGAAACGCGTGAGCGAAACAAGCAAGCGGAAGCGGCCCTAGAAGCGGAAGGCGGACCGGCAAACACGACCGCGCGCGGAAGGTCGACGCCCGAAAGCGTGACGCTGAAAGCCTTGGTTGCTGCCGTAAAGCGGTATCAGAACGTAAAGGAAAGCGAGCACGACCTAGCAAAGGTCGTTAACGACCTAAAAGCGGCAACCATTGCTTTCTGCGCCAACACGGAGCAAGCGGTACCCAAATGGAAGTAGCTTCCACCTAGGCGTTACCCGCCCCGGTTCGAAAGAGCCGGGGCTTTTTTTGTGCCTGCATCCTGCCGCCTTACCCGCCCCGGTTCGAAAGAGCCGGGGCTTTTTTTGTGCCTGCATCCTGCCGCCTTGCCCATGCTGTTCCAGCACGTGCCATTGATGCCAGTGACGAGGACGCTCCGAGCCTGATCGGGTTTAGTGTAAACGCGTGTACCACACGTCACCGAGACCAGTTACCAGGACGCTCCGAGCCTGAGCAGTGCCCCCCGCTAATTTAGCGGTGACGCCGAGACCAGTTACCAGGACGCTCCGAGCCTGAGCAG
>Ga0208019_1000961_pt1 | contig 15701 bp, 16 predicted proteins | sample CB_VirMetaG_5_FD_184540 | JGI IMG/M metagenome (GOLD analysis project Ga0208019, IMG submission 184540) | Freshwater to marine saline gradient viral communities from Chesapeake Bay - CB_1508_1D Viral MetaG (SPAdes) (version 4) | ecosystem: Environmental > Aquatic > Marine > Coastal | place: USA...
ATCACACCAGTTAGGCATAGTTTTCTCCTTTGTTATATTCCGTATTCGTTTAATCTATAATTTACCACAGGCATAAAGTCATAGGCATATTCATAATCAGGTAAGGCACCCGACATCTTAACCAAAGTATCATTTGGTTTCTTTTTATCAAAAAACTTTTGTAAAACAGTTTTAAGATTTTCTGCCATTACGTTATGAATATTTTTATTAAATTTACAAAACAATGATCCACAAACTACATTGACATCTGTAGCACCAACTTTTTTTGCAACGTTAATAATTTCGTTTCTTAATTGTTCATTTGTCATAATATAACTCCTCTGTTAAAGTTTTTCTTTGTATTCAAAATGGGTCCAAGATTCAGACTTCTCTTTTGAATTAGTTAATATTTTCATACCAGGTCCGTATTCATTATTACAAGCAAAGATAGCAGCGTCATAATCATTATACAACTCTTTTAACACTTTGCCGTTTTTTGTTATTTGATATTTTATCATATTATTTTAAATATAAAGGTCCTGTCCATCTAATTGGATAGTTACCAGTTAATACGTTACCTCTAGCACTATTTAAAGCAGGTGCTCTCCAACTTGAAGCCATTAACACATCACCTTTTTTAAATCTACCAGAGTCTTCTTTCATTATAAAAGCAAATACACCATTTTCTTTTACAACTTTGATATATTTTTTACCATTTGTAATAGTAATTTTTTGATCCCATTCAGCAATAGAGTCTTTTGCCCATTGTGATTGTTCGCCGTGAGCATTTGTAGTCCATCTAGCATAATCCTCTTTAGCAGCGTTCATCATATTTTGTATACCTTCATCTAAAGTATTTGCAGTTTTTGTTACCATAGTCATAGTGTTTTCTCCTTTATTGTTTTTGTAATACAGCAGTTAATGTTCCAGTAAGTATGCCAGTTAAGGCCAACATAGCACCAAGAAAGAAATTATTTTCTTCAATAGCACCAGCAGCAAAAAACATACTTAATATAAAAGTTACTCCAAAAAATGTAGATAGTTTATCTCTCATTATTGTGCCTCCAACATAGTCATTGGTACTCTATACGTTGTAAAATTACATTGTACTAAACATTTTGATTGCATAATTTTTTTAATTACACCAGGTGTTTTTTTAGTTTTTTGTACAATATTAACTTTTTGACCGACTTTCATAGTATCTTTAACTTTGTCTTTTATAACATTGTTAATCATATCTTTCATACTATTTAAATCCTTAATAGTCATTGTAGTCATCATAGTGTTAAAGTCTGTAATATTCATATTTTTCCTTTCTTATTTACAGTTGAAACCGTTAACTTTTTTAAAATTATAATCGTGTATAATTTTGTTAATGGCATTTTTCATATTAATATCAATTAAATTTAAAAGTTCTTTATCAACTTCAATAATTTCTTTGATATTCTTGTTTATTTTATTAATTTGAGAATATGCAACGTTTCTAACGATTTGCAAATTCATTTTATTTGTTTTTGTTGTTTTCATACTGCTACTATATCAGACTGAGCAAGGAATTCAAGCACTTTCGGGAAAAAATACCAAAAAAATGTCGTTTTTTTACGTTGGGAACCGTAGGTTTTGGCACATAAAGAACAAAAGTAGAACAAAAACCGTTATAAATAGTAGAAATTAACTAAAAAATGAGGAAATTATGGCAAAAATGCGTGAATTTTTGTTCTGGAACGAATCAGGACAAGAGGAAAAGACTGAACAAATGAGTTTAACAAAGGCAGTTAAGTCAATTCAAACAAAATTTAAAGATAAAATTGTTGGAGTTGAATATATTAGTAAAAAAGGTCAAAAAATCTCCGAAGGAATAAAATTACCTTGGGGAAGAAGTAAGAAATTGAGTAGATAATGGCAAAAGTATCAAAAACCTTTGTAGCAAGAGCAAAAAGTTATAAAAAAACTTCTCAAGCAACAAAAAAAAGAGCTGTTAAGTTTAGTTCAATGAATAAAAGTAAAAAACGTAGTTGGAAAGCGTATAACGGACAAGGAAAAGGTTAATATGGCAAGTAGAGAGGGTGATTTTTTAACTACAGGTCACGCTTGTGTTGGAATTACAAATTTAGCATTATCATTAGTAAGAACAGTTAAGGCAAATGGTATTAATACTGCTGTTTTAGGTACTCCTACAGTATCACACGCAGCACCACCTGTACCTTTATGTCCTTCTCACGTTAGATTTTTAAATCAAGGTTCAACAAATGTTCGTGCAGGTGGTATTCCCATTGGTCGTTTAGGTGATAGTGCTGATGGTGGTGTAATGATTACAGGTTCTACAAACGTTTTAGTAAACGGTAGATAATTCATATAAATATTGTTATGGCCTACTCAAACTATGACGCAACAACAACAAATAAAAGTAAGCGTTCAAATCGAATTTATAGCGATTTGAATTTAAGTTTTACTAAAAATCCTGCTACAAAGGATGTTGCAAAAGTTTTTGATATTATAGCAATTAAAAGAGCAGTTAAAAATATTATTTTAACAAACCGATATGAAAGGCCTTTCAATCCAGACTTTGGTGCAAGTTTAAGAGATTACTTGTTTGAAAATTTATCACCACCTGTTTTGATTAAAATAAAAGATAGAGTTGCTACAGCAATAGAAGAATTTGAACCAAGAGTACAAGTAGAAGATGTTATTGTAAGAGAAGATGTTGAAGGTAACGGTGTTAACATTACGGTTTCATTTTTAGTTATAGGAACAACTGAACCAATAACGATAACAACTTTTTTACAAAGAGTAAGGTAAAATGTCACAACATAAATTAGAAATTTCAGAATTAGATTTTGAAAATATAAAAGTTTCATTAAGAAGATTTTTATCCAATCAAAACGAATTTAAAGATTATGATTTTGAAGGTAGTTCACTTTCAATTTTATTAGACTTACTTTCTTACAACACTCATTACTTGGCTTACAATGCTAACTTTGTTGCCAACGAAATGTTTTTAGATACTGCTGAATTAAGAAGTAGTGTTGCTTCATTAGCAAAATTAGTTGGTTATACTCCAAACTCTGCTAGAGCACCAATTGCTGATTTAAGATTAGTTATTAATGATGGATCAGGTTCTACAATAAGTGTACCAGCAGGAACAAAATTTACCACAACTATTGATGATGTATCTTATAGTTTTGTATCAATAGATAATAAAACAATTACACCAGTTGATGGTGTTTATACTTTACAAAGTTTAAACGTATATGAAGGAACTTATGTTAATTATAATTACACAGTTGATACAGCTGATGTAGACCAAAGATTTTTAATACCAAGTGATAGAGTTGATACCACAACTTTAAAAGTTTCAATTCAAAATAGCGTTTCAGATACTACAACAAATACATTTACAAAAGCAACTTCAATTACAGAATTAGATTCAACATCAAAAGTTTATTTTTTACAAGAGGCTGAAGATGGTCAATATGAAATTTATTTTGGTGATGGTGTAATTGGTCAGGCATTAACTGATGGTAACATTATTACAATTAGTTATGTAGTTACAAATAAAACAGAAGCCAATGGTGCTTCATCTTTTAGTATATCTGGTTCTATTTCAGGTTTTACAAACATTACGATAACTGTAAACTCGGATGCTCAAGGCGGTTCTGAACCAGAAGCTATTTCAAGTATTAAACAAAATGTTCCTAACTTTTATGCAGCCCAAGACCGTGCTGTAACTGTAGAAGATTATAAAGTAAAAGTAAAAGAATTATATGCTAATACACAAGCAGTTTCTGCTTGGGGTGGTGAAGATAATGATACACCTTTTTATGGCCGAGTTTATATTTCTATTTTACCAGCAACAGGTTCAAATTTAACAGACGCTACTAAAACATCATTAGTTACTCAACTAAAAAAATATTCAGTTGCTTCAGTAACTCCTGTTATTGTTGATCCAGAAACAACTTATATTTTATTAACAACAACTGTAAAATATGATGAACAGGCAACTACAAAAAGTTCAGATACATTAAAGTCAGATGTAACAACTACAATTACAAACTACAATTTAAATACTTTACAAAAATTTGATAGTATGTTTAGACATTCAAAATTAATTGGTTTAATTGATGATACCGATAATAGTATTTTATCAAATGTTACAACAATTAAATTTAGAAAATCCTTTGTACCAACTTTAGGCAGTTCTACAAAATATACAATTAGTTTTAATAACGCATTTTATAATCCACACACTGGTCATAGAGCAAACGCTGGTGGTATATTACAATCGTCAGGATTTAAAATTAATGGTGACGCAACTAATATTTGGTTTTTAGATGATGATGGAAGTGGAAATGTTAGAAGATATAGATTAGTAGGTTCAGTTAGAACCTATGCAGCTCAAAATCAAGGAACAATTAATTACTCAACTGGTCAAATAGTCATAAACAGTTTAAATATTACTTCAATTGAAAATATTAGAAGTGCAGCTTCAACCGTTATTGAATTAACTGTTGAACCAAATTCAAATGATATTGTGCCTGTAAGAAATCAAGTTTTAGAAATTGATGTAGCAAACAGTACAATCAATGTCGAAGCTGATGCGTTAGTTGGAGGTTCAGCAAATGCTGGTATAGGATATACCACAACAAGCAGTTACAACTAATGAACAATGGCAACTTTTAAAGATAAAATATCCAATTTATTAAATTCACAAGTACCTGATTTTGTACTTGAAGACCATCCATTATTTTTAGATTTTGTAAAAGCATATTATAAGTTTTTAGAATCAGCAGAAATTACATTAACAAACATTGGTGATCCAGACCATTTACAATTAGATAATCAAACAAACGCAATTAACTTTATTCAGTTAAATGGTACAAATATAAATGGTGATGATAATGGTGATAGAATACTTTTAGAAGATACAAGTTACGGTGACTTTGTAAATGGTGAAACGATTACAGGCCAAACTTCAGGTGCAACCGCAACTGTTTTAATTGAAGATGTTGATGGTGGTTCACGTTTATTTGTAACTCATCAAAATAAATTTATTGAAGGAGAATTAATTATAGGTTCAACTTCAGCTGCAGAAGCAACAATTTCAAAATACAGAGCTAATCCAGTTCAAAACATTCAACAACTTTTAGATTATCCTGATCCTGATAAAACAATACAAGGATTTTTAACAAAATTTAGAAATGCTTTTTTAGCGTCTATACCAGACACACTTGACGGTGATATTGATAAAAGAAAACTTATTAAAAATATTAAATCACTTTATCGTGCAAAAGGTACAAAACGTGCAAGTGAAATATTTTTTAAATTGTTGTTTAATGAAACTGCTGAAATAAGATTTCCAAAAGAAAATATTTTAAGAGCGTCTGATGGTAAGTGGGATACTCAACAAGTTTTAAGATGTTTAGAAGTTGGTACATCTAACGCTACAAATTTAATTGGACAAACTATTACACAAGCAAATGTTCCATCTGACGGTAGTATTAACGAGGCAACAGCAATTGTTGAAAACGTTTTTAAATATGATATTGCAGGTGAAACTGTTGTTGAATTAATTTTAGGTGATGATACAGTTTCAGGCACTTTTGTTGCTGGGCAAAATATTACAGGTACAGATAACACAGATGAAGATGTATTAGTTACTTGTTCACTAAAAGGAATTATTAACACAAAAACAATTAATAATGATGGCACTCTTTATAACTCTGGTGATAGTATTGTGGTTTCTGGTGGAGGTAATGACGCAATTATTCAAGTTGACCAAGTAGGTTCAGGTTCTATTGAAAATGTATTTGTTGAAGATGGAGGTTCAGGATATGAAATTGGTGATACTGTTAATTTTAGTTCAGGTAATGCAACAGCAAAAGTTTCATTAATTAATGGCGGGTTTACACAAGAAGAGTCTACATCTACTGTAGATGACCATATTATTTTAGAAGACGAAACTGTAAGAGGTGATCCATTTACAGGAAATAAAATTGTACAAGAAAGTGGAACAGGTTCTGGTGATATTACAGACGTAAGAATGATTGAAACAGGAAATGGTTATACATCCTTACCAAGTGTTACTGTTACATCTACTGGTGGTTCAGGTGCAGAATTATATGCTTACGGTTCTGAAATAGGAAGAGTTTTAAGTTTAAAAACAATTGAGTTAGGATTTAATTATGAGTTATCTCCAACACCACCAACATTAACTTTACCAACTTATTTACATTTAACAAATCGTTCAGGTGGTTTTATTGTAGGTGAAACAATTACAGGTTTAGATGAAAGTTCAACTGCTGTAACGGCAACAGTTGTTTCATTAAATACAAATACAAACGTTTTAAAATGTTCAGGTGCTTCTGGTATTTTTGCTCAAAATACATCAATCGCAGGTGGTACAGGATTACAAACTGCCACAATTAAAAGAATTGACCAAGCGACAGCAACATCAACTGTGGCTGCGTTAGCAACAACAGATGGACGATTTATAAATCAGGATGGTTGGGTATCTGAAGACTCAATGTTAATACAAGACAGTTTATTATACCAAGATTATTCATATATTATAAGAGTTGGTCGTTCAATTAATGACTGGAGAGATACTTATACAAAAACTTTACATTCTGCTGGTTTCTACTTTCAAGGAGAAGTTGGTATTGAATCACAAATATCTGCTAGATTGAAAAATGTAACAGGTATTAATACAAGTGTAACTGAAGAAATCTTTGGAGTTTACAGAACAATCTTCTCTACTGTGTTTAGAAGAAAACTTGGAACTACAAGTGATGGTACAACATTAACTTCAAATCCTGAAATAGGAGTTGATCCAGACTTTGATGAAAGTACATCATTAGGTTTCTTATCAACTACAAGAGATTTAACACTTACAGGTGCATATAAACTTATTTTTGAAAGCACACCTAAACTTACAATACGAGGCGATACAACAAAATTTGGATATGCTGTTGCAGGCCCTCGTATGAGAAATATTAACAGATTGTGGTATATACATAGTGGTAGTTCAATACCACAAACAACTGCTGTTGGGGCAGACTCAACAACAGCAAGTTATATCACTCCTATGACTATGGCAGATTGGGCAAATCATAGAATAATAGGAACACAAACAAATAACGATGGAGAAGTTGTACAGTATAGAGAAATCAATACTGATAATTTAAAAACATATATTGCCCTACCAACGGAGATTAGTATAAGTTACTAATTTGGTCGTATAAATATAAATAGAATTATTAAAGGATTAAGAAATTATGCCAGCGATAGTAACAAACAAGTTTAGAATACACAATTCCGAACAATTTTCGGAATCATTTTCAGAGGCCGCACCAAATGTCTATTATTTGACATTGGGAAGACCTCAAGCATTTGCAACATCAACAAGACCTGACTCTCGTACAGAAAACGAAGGTTTAGATACTTCACCTATTACACCTGCTGATTCAGTAGATTCAGAATTTTATACTTTTGATGATACACTTGCTGCTAAAAAAATTACATCTTCAGATGTGTCTTATGTAATACCAAGAAGAAACTGGACGTCTGGCACAGTTTATGATATTTACAGACACGATTACGGAAGAAGAATTACAGGTACAACTACAATTCAAACATCAGCAAGTGGTGCTTCAAATTTATATGACGCAACTTTTTATGTTATCAATAGTAACAATGATGTTTACAAATGTATAGATAATAACGGTGGTGGTACATCAACTTCAGAACCTACAAGTTTAGGTACTTCAATTTTTGATCCAGGTGATGGATACAGATGGAAATATATGTACTCACTAACTGCTTCGGAAGTAACAAACTTTTTATCAACAGACTTTATGCACGTTTCAACAGATACAGCAACAGTACAACCTGCTGCTATTAATGGTGCATTAGACACAGTAAAAATTAAAACTGCTGGTTCTGGTTATACAGTTTCAGGTGGTGCAACTTCAGGAACAATTACGGCAGTTCCAATAAGAGGAGATGGTTCAGGAGGTGTTGCTTCTGTAACTTTAACTTCAGGTGCTATTTCAGCAGTATCCGTTACAACTGCTGGTACAAATTACACTTACGGTTACATTAGAAACGCAGATATTATTGCTGCCACAAATGCTGGTGGTACTGGTTCTGGTGCAGAATTAGATGTAATTATTCCACCAAAAGGTGGTCACGGTTCAAACGCTGTAAAAGAATTAGGTGGATTTTATGTAATGTTAAATGTAAACTTTGAAGGAGTTGAATCAGGTTCTGGTTCAGACGTAACTGCTTCAAATGACTTCAGACGTGTATGTTTAATAAGAGATCCAGACTCTGGTGGTTCTGCTGCTTCAGCAACTACTTTAAGAGGAACAAAAGCAATTCGTATGGCTGCTTCTCCAACACCAGGTACTTTTCAAGTTGATGAAGAAATCAATCAGGCAACTACAGGTGCTGTTGGTAAAGTTGTAGAATGGGATGCTACAAACAGAATTTTATACTATATTCAAACAAGATTTAATGACGAAGGTGCAGATAGTAATGGTAACTTAACTGCCTTTTCTACTGCTGCTGTTATTACAGGACAATCTTCAAGTGCTACGGCTACTCCTGATACAGGATTTACTAACAATGTAAATGGTGCTTCATTTACTGCTGGTTATTCTGCTTCAGAAATAGACGCTGACACTGGTGATGTTATGTACATTGAGAACAGAGCACCGATTACTCGTGCTACTGACCAGACAGAAAATGTTAAACTTGTTATTGAATTTTAATAATTAGGAAGAGAGAGAATGCCAAGTCCAACTGATTTCAATGTCAGCCCTTACTATGACGATTATACAGAGTCGAAAAAGTTTCATAGGATTCTTTTTAGACCTGCGTTTGCTGTACAGGCTAGAGAATTAACTCAATCTCAAACTCAATTACAAAATCAAATTGAAAGAGTATCTGACCACCTTTTTGATAAAGGTGCTATGATTATTCCAGGTGAGATTGGATATGATTTAAATTATTATGCTGTTAAATTAACTTCAAAATCTACTTCAAGTGTAACTGATTATATTGACACAGTAGTTACAGGTGGTACTTCAGGAGTTACTGCTAAAGTTGTAAACGCTGTTGCAACTGATGGAACTGATCCAGATACTTTATACGTTAAATATTTAAATACAGCTTCAGACGAGTCAACAATTGTATTTACAGATGGTGAAACAATTACATCTGATGGTTCAGGTACACCAACTGCTGTCGTTGATACAACAGCAACTGGTTCGGCTGCACAAATACAACAAGGTGTTTATTACATCAATGGATTTCACGTTCAAGTATCAGCTCAAACTTTAATACTTGACAAATATACTAACACTCCAAGTTATAGAGTAGGTTTAACGGTTTCAGAAACTTTTGTTACTCCTGGTGATGATGCCACTTTAAATGATAATGCAGCAGGTTCATCTAATGTCAATGCACCTGGTGCTCACAGATTTAAAATAGAATTAACATTAACTAAAAAATCATTAACAAGTACCGAAGATACAAATTTTTATGAGTTATTAAGATTATCAAGTGGTGCTTTACAAAATCAAGTTAGAACAACTGAATACGCTGTATTAGAAGATACTTTTGCTAGAAGAACATATGACGAATCAGGTGACTACACAGTTAGAGCATTTGATATAGATGTTAGAGAACATTTAAATGACGAAGCTGGTAATCGAGGAATATATACATCAGCAAATGGTGGTGACAATGCTAAATTAGCAGTTGGTATTTCTCCAGGTAAAGCATATGTTAGAGGATATGAAATAGAAAAAATTGGTACAACTTTTGTTGATGTAGATAAGGCAAGAGATTTTGATACTCAAAATAACTTTAATACAAGATTTGATGTTGGTAACTTTGTAAATGTTACAAACATTTATGGTTCACCAGATGTAGGATTTGTTTCTGGTGATGTAGAAGCTTTCAAAGCAGTTAATTTATATAAAACTGCTACAGGTTCTCGTGGTACTGAACAATCAACAAGTGGTGCAACTGTACCTCAAATTGGTCGTGCTAAATCCAGAGGTTTTGAATATTCATCTGGTAATGCTGCTTCAAATATTTTTGCTAGTGGTTCACTAACAAGTGCAATATACAAACATTATCTGTTTGATATTACAATGTTTACACACTTAAATATTACAACCGACCAATCATTTACTACAGGTGAAGTTGTAACAGGCAGTACCTCAAATGCTACTGGTAATGTACAAAGTGTTTCAACAACAAGGTCAGTTGCGATAACTGATATTTCAGTCGCAAGTCCAGGTGTTGTAACCGCAACATCACACGGTTTTGAAGAAGGACAACAAGTTACAATTTCAGGTGCAACCTATCAAGTTGATTCAACTGCTCAAGGCACTGCTGTATTTACAGTTAGAAATCCAGACACAAACACTTTTGAATTATATGATACAGATGGCACAACAGCAATAAATGTAACTTCATATGCTTCAGGTGGTACTGCTACACACGGTGTTGTAGTAATATCAAATGTACAAGGAGATTTTTCTGCTGGAGAAACTATTACAGGTGGTACTTCTTCTAATACTGCTGTAATTCAAGCAGATGCTGTAGGATTTAAAGGTGTTACAGATTTTGATTTTCCACAAATTAAACAAATTGGTATGGCAGGTTCGCCAACTTATACTGCTGATACAGCACTTGATGCTACAAACGGAAGTAACTTTACATTAACAGGAACAATTGATATTGGTTCAGGTTCTGCTGATGTACAAGGTATTAATACAAGATTTGCTGAAGAATTAGTTGTAGGTGATTCAATTTCATTTACAAACGATAGTGGTAATACAGAAACAAAATTAGTAGAGGCAATTATTTCTAATTCTAGTTTAACACTTAATAGTGTAACAGCTGCAGCTTCTACAAAAACAATTATAACGAGAAGACGAAGTGTTATTCAATCACCAGAAAAAAATGTTTCTATATTTAAGTTACCATATGAAACAATTAAAACTTTAAAAACAACTAATAATTCTGGTATCACAGACACAAACTTTACAGTAAGAAGACATTTTACTGCTACACTTTCTTCAAATGGTGATGCTACAATTACTGCTGGTACTAACGAAACATTTAGTGCTTTAACAGAAAAAGATTTTTCAGTTTCAATTATGACAACAGGTGCTGGTACTTCAGGTGCTGTTGGGGATGTTTTAAGTTTAACAGGTAATAACCACGAAGGTGATCCTATTTTTGTATTAGGCGGTTCACCATCAGGTAAAACATTAACATTAGATTTTGGTACTGATTATCAAGGTCATAAAGTTAAAATACTTGCTACTGTAAATAGAAGTGTTGCAGGCTCAAAAACAAAAACACTTAACTCAAATACAACTGTTCAAAAGACAGGTCAAACTGAAATTGAGTCTGGTACAATTGGTTTAGGTAAAGCTGACGTTTATCGAATTAATGCAGTTTATATGTCTGCTAACTTTAGTACAAATGCTACAGCCAGTGATACAGATATTACAAGTCGTTTTGATTTCGATACAGGACAAAGAGATAACTTCTATGATATAGGTAGATTAAGATTAAAAAATGGTGAAATTACTCCAACAGGTAGATTACTTGTTGACTTTGATTACTTTTCACATGGTTCAGGAGATTACTTTGATGTGGACTCTTATTCTGGTGTAATTGATTATGAAGATATTCCTGCTTATATATCAACAACAACTGGTGTAAGATATGAATTAAGAGATAGTTTAGATTTTAGACCAAGAGTTGATGACGCTTCAACTATTAATTCAGGTTCGCAAGACCGTTCATTTGATGGTAGTGGTGCCTCAACAGTTGATCCAGTAGAATTTGGTTCTGATATATCTTCAGATTTTGAGTTCTATTTAGGAAGAGTAGATAAAATTTATTTAGATAAAGATGGTAACTTTAAAGTTTTAAAAGGTTCAAGTTCGGCACAACCAAGAGTGCCTGGTACACTAGACAATGCTATGCACCTATACACATTATTTTTACCAAGTTATACTTTAGATACAGCTGAAGTTGGTATTGAACACGTTGATAATAAACGATACACAATGAGAGATATTGGAAGAATAGAAAGTAGAATTGAAACCGTTGAATACTATACTCAATTATCTTTATTAGAAACAGCTGCACAAAATTTACAGATACAAGACGCTGATGGTTTTGACAGATTTAAAAATGGATTTGTTGTTGATAACTTTGTAGGTCACAGTATTGGTGATGTTGGTAATAATGATTACAAAGCTGCAATGGATTATGCAAAGGGTGAAATGCGACCAACATTCCATGAAGACGCTGTACAATTAATTGAAAGAGATGACGATGGTACTGCCATTGTTGCCGCTGATAGAACAGCTGCAAACTATCAAAAAACTGGTGACTTAATTACGTTACCATATACAGAATCAACTTTAATTGACCAACCTTATGCTAGTAAATCAATTAATGTAAACCCGTTTGGTGTATTTACTTGGATTGGTTCAATAGAATTAACTCCACCAAGTGATGAGTGGAAAGAAACAGAAAGAGCACCTGAATTAGTTATTAATAATCCTAATGGAAGTTGGGATAACTTAACAAGAAATACAGGTAATTCTTCTCAATTATCAGAATTTCCAATGTCAACAGTTTGGAATGAATGGCAAGATACTTGGACAGGACGACCTGTTGAAACAGAAAGAAGACGAGTGGGTACTTATGAAACAAGAGGTGGTCACGGTTGGAGAGTAATTGCTAGAGAACAAATTACAACAGCTCAACAAGTTTCACAAACAAGAACAGGTATTAGAGCAGTTGCTGTACCAGAAACAGTTAGAACATCAATTGGTGATAGAGTAGTTTCAGTTGCTTTTGTTCCATTTATTAGAAGTAGAACATTAACATTTGTTGCTACAAGAATGAAACCAAATACAAGAGTTTATCCTTTCTTTGACAATATTAATATATCTTCATATGTAACACCAGATGGTGGTTCATTAGGTGGTAATTTAGTAACAGACGCAAATGGTAAAGTTGAAGGAACATTTGCTATACCTGATCCAAAAGTTAACGCAAATCCTAGATGGAGAACAGGTCAAAGATTATTCAGATTAACAAGTTCATCTACAAATAGTTTAACAAATGCAAACGTTGAAACAGCTGCAAACGCTGAATATGTTGCAAGAGGTTTATTAGAAACTGTAAGAGAAACTATTTTATCAAGTAGAGAAGCTCGTGTTGAAATGAGAAGTGTTACTGAAGACCAAACAATTACAAGAACATCTACAAGAACAACTGAAAGACAAGTTGGATACCACGACCCACTAGCACAAACATTCTTAATTGATGATGAAGGTGGTGTATTTTTAACTTCAGTAGACCTATTTTTTAGTTCAAAAGATAATAATATTCCCATTACGGTACAAATTAGAGATGTTATAAATGGTTATCCAGGTCAAAAAATATTACCATTTTCAGAAACAACTTTAAATCCAAGTGCTGTAAATGTAAGTTCAGATGCTACGACAGCAACTAAATTTACTTTTTCAAGTCCTGTTTATATACAAGACAATGTTGAATACTGTATTGTTGTATTAGCAAACTCACAAGAGTACAATGCTTATGTGGCAAGATTAGGTGAAACAAATTTAGGTTCTGATAGAACCATATCGCAACAGCCATATGCTGGTGTATTATTTAAATCTCAAAACGGTTCAACTTGGACGGCTGACCAAAACGAAGATATGAAATTCTTGTTAAGAAGAGCCGAGTTTAGTCAAGTTACAGGTACAGTTACATTAACAAATGACACTTTACCTGCAAGAACACTTAAAAATAATCCTATTAGAACAACAAATGGTTCTGGTGTAATTAGAGTATTCCATCCAAATCACGGAATGCACGGTACAGATAATAACGTTACAATTGCTGGTGTAGCAAGTGGTACTTACAATGGTATTACTTCGGCACAAATTAATACAACATATACAAGTATTTCAAATGTAACTTTAGATAGTTATGATGTTACAACTGCTGGTACAGCAACGGCCACTGGAGATGTAGGTGGTGCAACAGTAACCGCTACACAAAACAGAGCATTTGATGTCTTAAACCTTGGTGGTATTCAAACTATGTTAGTACCAGGAACAAATATAGATTACTATGTAAGACCAACAACTGGTAAATCTATTCACGGTTCTGAATCAGAATTTAGTTTAACTTCATTTGCTAATAAACTTGCTGTTGTAAATAATGATAATATTTTCTTTACAACACCACAAATTGTTGCAAGTGAAATTAATGAAACAAATGAAATGTCAGGTGCTAAATCATTCTACACAATTTTAGAGTTATCAACAACAAACACAAAATTATCACCTGTATTAGATACTCAAAGAATGAGTGCCTTTACAATTCAAAACAGATTAAATAATCCTACTGTAAGTAATACACCAAACTTTGTTGCTGATACAGCTGCAACAGGTTCATCAACTGCTGCTGTGTACTTAACAAAACCAATTGTATTAGAAAATGCTTCAACAGCACTAGATATAAGATTAACAGCAAATATTCGTTCAAGTTCTGAAGTTGAAATGTATTATAGAGTTACAGGTCCAGAAGATGAAAGAAATATTGACGATTTAGATTACACACCATTTAATTCAGATGGCAGTCCAGATGTTGCAATTACTCCTGCTGAAGATGATTCAACATTTAAAGAATACAAATATTCAGCAACTAATATACACGACTTTACATCATTCCAATTAAAAATTGTAATGAAAGGAAGTATATCATCATATCCACCTATTTTAAGAGATATGAGAGGTATTGCATTGGCGGTCTAATATGAGTAGATTAAAAGTACAAGGATATTCAAATTTAGAAAGAGATACAAACTCTAACGCAATTGTAAACACAAATGCTTCTGAATATCAAATTTATATGAAAAGACACAAAATGAGAGAAAAACAAAGTGATGAATTAAGAAATACTGTAAAGGAAATAAATAGTTTAAAGTCTGAATTATTTGAAATCAAAAAATTATTAAAAGAGGTAATAAACAAGTAAAATGGCCGCAAGAACAGTATTAACGACAGATACACTCGAAACGTTTAGAACGACCTTTAACAGTCTTTCACAAACGGATATAGGCGATCCAGCGACACTTACTACGACTGCTACTGATTTAGTCGGTGCGATTAATGAAGTGTCTGGATCTATCTATTCAGGTTTTACAATCGTTGATAGTGGTTCATCTACAACACAGGCAATTGCTGGTGGTGATACTATCACATTTGATGGAGATGCGAATATAACGGCGGCTGTGACTGCTACAGACACGGTTACCTTTACACTTAACTCTACAATTACAGGTATATCAAGTATTACATCAACAACATTTACTGATGGTACTGCGACATTAACAAGTGGTTCTTTTACAGGTTTGACAAGTATTACATCAACAACAATAACTGATGGTACTTTAACAATTAACGGTGGTTCTATAACAAGTGCTGTAAATATTACAGGTTCTGGTACTGCTAATTTTACAACAGACGTACAAGTAAATAGTGTTTCTGTTGCAACAAGACCTTTTGCAATTGCTCAAGCAGTTGCTCTAGGATAATATTATAAATAGTATAAATATTAAAAGGAAACAACAATGGCTAACGATTTTAAAAGATTTACAAAAC
>Ga0208019_1000962_pt1 | contig 15701 bp, 26 predicted proteins | sample CB_VirMetaG_5_FD_184540 | JGI IMG/M metagenome (GOLD analysis project Ga0208019, IMG submission 184540) | Freshwater to marine saline gradient viral communities from Chesapeake Bay - CB_1508_1D Viral MetaG (SPAdes) (version 4) | ecosystem: Environmental > Aquatic > Marine > Coastal | place: USA...
TCCCTGTCTCTCCGCCGAGTTGTCTTTTTGAATTTAATTTTATATCTTTATCTCACAAAAAAATTTAACAATGAATATTACAAAAGATTTCGAGAAGTACGCAATGAGTGATTACGGAGTTTCATCTCTTAACATGCATTATTTCAAAAACCATTTAGAGGATTCTCTTACACCTTACATTTTAGAGGAAAGAGAAATGAGAGCAACACAGATGGACATTTTCTCTCGTTTAATGAGAGACCGTTTGTTGTGGGTTGCAGGTGGTGTTAATGACCATATGTCTACCATTGTTCAAGCACAGTTGATGTATTTGGATTCAGTAGATAATATGACCATTACCATGCACATTGACAGTCCTGGTGGGTCTGTAAAGTCAGGATTATCTATGGTTGATGTAATGCAATACATTAAGTCAGATATTGCAACCGTTAACACAGGCATGGCAGCTTCAATGGGTTCCGTATTGTTGGGAGCAGGAACCAAAGGTAAACGTTCTTCACTTCGTTTTTCTAAAACAATGTTACACCAAACATCAGGGGGTGCTGGTGGAAACATTCAAGATGCCCGTATTAACTTTATCGAGTGGGAAAAAACAAACAAGATTTTGTTTGAACTTCTTGGTGAGTTTTGTGGTAAGAGTGCTGAACAGGTTACTGAAGACGCTTCTCGTGACTTTTGGTTGTCTGCGGATGAAGCCGTTGAATATGGAATTATCGATGAGGTAATTCGAAGCAAGAAGTAATATGTAAAAAATACATATTCCTTTTAACCCTCACCGAAAGGTGGGGGTTTTTTATTCCTCAATAAGTGAATAAATTTTAGATAGTTTTCTTATCATTTTCTCACCCGTTCTATTTAAATCTGACTGTAGGTGATAGAAGAACTCGATTGGATTGTTTTCGTATTTTCTTATCTTTCTCTGATAATTTTCCAACTCTTTTGTTTTTTCAGGGTCAATACCAAGTCCAAATAACTTTTCAAACATATTATCAATTATGGTATTTTCATACGTAGAAAACTGATTACTACTGAAAGTTATGTATATCATTTCCATGAATTTTTCTATAATACCATCTTCAGACATATTACTATAATCAATATCCATATCATCAAAGATTTTTGTTATGTTTGGTATGTAGTTTTTCAATTCGGTGATGAAATCATTAACATTAAAGTTTCTTATTTCACGAATACGGTCATATTCATCACGAATAAAATCTCTAAATTCTTTTTTTGTAACTCCGCCGATTTTTACTTTTGCCGCTAGTTCAGAAGGTCTAACCAAATTCTCAATGTTTGTGAAATAATACAAATCAAACATTAATCTATTAAAAGGTCTTATATCACTACCCATTAATTCTCTTGCAGCAACGTAATATGCTCTATCTGATAATTTAGATATTGGTTTTTTAAAATCATCGTACTCATGTTTTAATTCATGAGTTAAAGATGAAACAGTGCTGACCTTACTTTTATTTATATAATCAATAACACCTTGTTCTGTCCAATCTTCAGGAACCGCCAAAGCCATATTTAATTTTGTCTTTCCCTCTTTATTAACAGACATTAAAACAGTTTTTTTGTTCTTTACTTCCTTACTGTATTGAGTCATAACACCCATTTCGGCAAAATCATAATAGTCAATATCAGTAGGATAAATGGTTAAATCCACGTCTGCTTCATTGATGTTCATATCACCAATTATGTATGGTTCGTCTGGCTCAATAACAAAATTATATTCAGTAATGTTTGTATCAATCACTGAAGTTATCTCTTTTTTAATATCCTCATAAAGTCGTACTGCAGATTCAATGATGTTTTCAGGTACACCAACAACTTCATTAATGGCTTTTTTAATTAAATCTTTCATGGAAAGTCAATATTTACAATAAATACTTATAATTTATGATTTAAACTATGGAAAAGACAAACGTTTCAGTAAAAAGACATATATTAAAAACAATAACATGGAGAGTTATTGGTACCATCGACACAATGATTCTCGGATGGTTAATTTCAGGAGACCCAATGGTAGGTATAACAATAGGTTCATTTGAAGTTGTAACTAAGATGGTATTGTACTTTTTACATGAAAGAATGTGGTATAAGATTGATTTTGGTGTCAATAGAGATGAAAATGTTGATAACTAATATATTTATTTAGTATAAATTACTATTTCAATGGATTTTAATCAAATATTACAAGTACTTATTACCTCCGTTAGTTCTGTAGTTGTTGCCCTTATTGGTGCAGGATACTTTAAAAAATACACAGAAAAACAAAAAGAAACTTATTCTAAGACCAAATTAATGGAACAAATTAGAAAAGATGAAATTGTACATTTAGCCCTTAGAGATTTAAGAAGAAAATATAATTGTGACCGAATTTATATTTGGCAATTTCATAACGGTGGAAATTTTTATACATCAGCACCAATGCAAAAAACATCAGTAACATACGAAAGATGTTCAGATGGTTTAGAGAGAAAATCAGAAAGATTTCAAAATACAATAATTTCAAATATTACTTCATACATTAAAGATGTAATTAATTATGAAATGTTTTTTACAGATGTAAAAGACATGGACGATATAGCTATTCGTTCTGTATGTCAGTCATTCGGTACACAATCACACTCAGGAGTACCAATATACGATGATAAAGAACATTTAGTAGGTATTCTATCATTAGATTGGGTTTTTAGTGATATTCCTGAAGAATTTATAACCGAAGATGAGTTTAATACTCACATGATTGAAGAACTATCAAAAGAGGCAAAATCTTTATATAACTACATCTAATGAATTTAAGAGATACCATAAAAAAGGTTTTGAATGAACAGGATTGGACGACCAACCCAAAGGTGTCCACTAATCCTAATATAAAGGTAAATCAACCTTCAAATACTCAACCTTCTAACCCTCAACCAGAACCAGAGTTTATATCAATTGGTTGGATAGATGTTGACCCAATTCTTATAAGAGCTTACGGTATTGATGCTGTAGAAGCGGATTATAAGAAAAAAGGATTTTCAACAAAAAGAGAAGGTGGACAATTAAAAATAAGAGGAGGATTACCAAAATCAACATATTATAGTTCTCCATATAAATTCGGTAGAGGTCCACAGGGACATAGAGAAGTAGGTACAGGCACTGGTTGGGAGTCATTAAATGCTTGGGACTTTATGGCATCACCAGGAACGAAAGTTTATTCACTAACAAACGGTAAGGTAATTAAAAAAATAAGACCACAGACAGATAATGCATATCTATGGGGAGACCAAATAACAATTCAAGGAATAGGTGGTTATCCGAATGTTTATTATACTCATGTAACATCACCTTTAAGTATTGGAGATGAAGTATCTGTTGGTTCACTAATTGGTACTATTGACACACCAAAAAATGGTGATTTAGACCTTAGTCACGTACACATTGGTTTACAAAGTGGTTACGATATAAGTTCATTACTACTTTAATTGACAATAGTAGAATTTTTATTATTTTTAGTTAATGAAATTCACAATAGATACCAAAGAAAAAATTATTTATTTTAAGGAACCTTTTACTAAGGATGATATTGAATACCTTTTATCAGTTTTAAATATTGAAGGTATTGAATCGTGGAGGATATCTATGGAATCTGAACCTGCACCTATCGTAGTACCAGGAACAACTTTACCATATACAATACCAGGTGATGGTTATTGGTGGGGAACTCCAACTATAACTTGTGAAAATACCACACACAGATTTAATAATATGACTGTGGCAGACGTATATAGTTTAATTGACTAAATTAATCTCTATTGTTAACCAATAGTAGAATATTACTATTACCGGAATCCCTTACGAATTGTTGTTCATAAGATTTTAACGTACTTATGTTATCGATATAACTATCGCCCGGACCAATATTGAAATCAAACCTATTATACATTTCATATTCTTCTATGTCAGATAAAGAATAAGCTTCTGGAACCAACAAACTAGAACCCTTTATCTCTTCTTCATCCAATATTCCAATAATTTCATCATCGTCCTTATATTCATTATCGTTATATAATTCAGATAATTTTTCAAATACATTAGTGTCAGCAAAAATAAAGTTTGTAACAGTTCTAGTAAAATACTCTTCTTCGGATTTTACCTCACCATCTCCATCACAAGCGTCACAATCAATTCTATCTTCTCCGTCACAATAATTACATGTGTTTACTCCACGACCATCGCATTCGTCACAATCTTCCATGCCGTCTGAAGTTTCAATTTGACCAGTACCATCACACTGATAACATTCTACTTCACCGCTATCACACTCATCACAATCTTTATAACCCTGACCAACACACTCATCACATTCTTCTGGACGGTCAGTTTTATCAGTTAGATTAACAAAAGAAACTAAGTATAAATTTTCAGGTCTTGATTTAAATTCAGCCTCTTCATAACTGTCACCCTGAAATAAATAAAAAACAATATATGAAATTTTTATTATTTCATTTGCAGATAATTTAGAAGATAATCCTTTAAGGTATGGGGACCTGAGAACATTATGAACAATGAAACTAACACCAGGTTTTTTATCACCCTTAGAACTCATTTCAATTTCAATGAATTTTTTAATTAACGAAATGGCAACTTTTAAATCCATAATACTTATTATTAATATAAATACAAAGATATTTATATTCAATAAAGGAAACTATGTCGTCTAAGAAAAAAATAACAATTAAAGAAGATATGATGCCAAGAACAGCACCAATAAAAACTGACGTGTTGTTAAAACTTATACAATATACTGTTAATAATGATACATTAGAATTTGATTTTGAAAATGTACGACCAAATGATTCCTTTATTAAATCATTAGAAGATAATTTTAAATTAGTAGGGATTAAAAATTCATTTGAAAACTTTGATTATATATTTGCATTCATTAAAGAAAATTCCTCTTTGTTAGAAGACCAAAATTACAATGTATCTGATTATGTAATTCCACAAAAGAAAAAATTTGAGATTCTTGGTCGAGAAGTTTATTCGGCAAGAAAAGGTGACTCATATAGTCGTACAGAAGAAATGTATTCTAAAGAATTTTTAGAGAATGCACTCAATGATGGTGATATTGAAATTTGGGGTGGAAAACTTATAAATGAAGAAATTTACGATACTTGGGATACTGAAGTTGAAATAGATAGTATTGAGGAAGTTCCATTTAAAAAGAATACCGTAAAGGAAGAAGTCGATTTAGACACTTATGAAGCACCATTTACTTCTGAAGATTTTATGAATTATGTAGAATCTGAGTGGGATTTGGAAATGTTAGACCTTTTATCAGGTATAATAGACAAAAGAAGAGAATTTCTTAAACAAATTTTATTAAAAGCTAACCCAAGAACAGTTGTACAGGGTTTTAAGAGGTTTGATGAGTCAAAAAGTGGTGAAATTATTGATTCACTACGTGTTTTACAAGAAATTTTAAATAAAAAGTAAGTTTTACTTAAAAAATAAAGGGAGATGGTAGCGAACCCCTCCCTTTTTTCGTTACCACAACGGATAACGGCCCTAAGCACCCATTTAAGGGAATATTTTTCTATTTTTGTGAATAAACACACTCACAAACGGTGCAAGAACACCCTTCAGTTAAACATTTTTCAGTACATGTACAATTTTCGTGTTTCATATCTTGTTTTTACTATAAATATCTGTTATTTTATATAAAAAATTAAGTAAATGAAGGATTATTCGATAGCACTTATAGCTCACGATGGAAAAAAAGCCGATTTAGTGTCTTTTATCATGAAAAGATTGGATTTTTTCAATTCTGAAAGTATAAAATTGTATGGAACAGGTACAACCAGCTCAAAAATCAAAAATGCAGGAGTAAATAAGATAGTTGCACTCCAAAGTGGACCATTAGGTGGTGATGCGCAGATAGCATCACGTCTTGTAGAGGGTGAAATTGACGCGGTTATCTTTTTTAGAGACCCATTAGACAAACATCCACACGAACCTGATGTAAATATGTTACTTAGATTGTGTGATGTTCATAATATTCCACTTGCAACCAACTATTACTCAGCAAAAATTTTAGTTTCTTACTTACGTAACAAAATAAATAAGAAAAATCAAAATACTGAGGGTATTTTCGACTCAGATATTGACTAAAATACCCCCTTTTTCTCTTATCTAAGAGACCCAAATACAAAAGTGGAACATCCACCTATAAACTACCTTAAAAACCTCTTAAAGATGGTTAAAAATAGTGATTATATTTGTGAATTTTGTGGTGAGTCCACTTATTCTGTAGATGAAGAGTACCTATGTGGTAAAAATCACTTGTCTTGTGACTTAGAAAGTAACTCATTATCGTCAACAATTCTGAAATGATGGGTGTTACAACCCTCACAAACGACTTTTGTACGGACTTTTCCGTCATTTGCCATGTTTTTAATGTATTCACCTGGGTGTTTGTCATAAAAATGACCTCCACAAGTTTTACAAATAATACCGTTATATTTTTTAGGAGATAAATCATTGTTCATTTTAAACTTTTTTAAAGTTTATGAACATAAAAAATTAGGACACTTCGATTACTAACCTTTTTATCGGGAAGTATACTTCCATTTCTTCTTTTAAATTGTGTATTTTTTTCATCCAACCCCTGATTTCATCTATTTCTTCTTGGTCTGTCATCCATGCGTTTATTTTTGAACCTAGTTCATATAGAAAGATTGGAAAATCGATGTGTAACTTTTTTTTATATTCTTCAGAAAGGTAAAATGTAATCACGAAACTATTGTCTGAATCAATTTCGTCATTGTTAACCACAAACCCAATAATAAAGTGAGGTTTTCTTGGACCAATCATAGAGACGAAATCTCTTACTAATTCAGGAGCTACGACATTCTTACCCATGAATATAAATATCAGGAAAACTTTTTATAAACTTTTTTTGGTTTGTTTGTCTTTTCACAAAGTTTGTAATAATTATTATTCTTAATATATAATATATTATATATAATATTAATTATATTATTATTTATATTAATTTCTGTATATACTGGGCAAATTTTTTCACAAAAAAAAACACCACGAAGTGGTGTTAAAGGTCCAACGGTTTAAAACATACCTAATGTTGTGGGGGGTGTTTTTTTAGGAAAGACATTCTTAACCCTTTCACCTAACTCAGATTGTTTTGATTCTCTTACGAACTTTATGTTTGCATTTAAAAGTGTAAACACATCAGGAAAAAACGATTCAATATGTTCACGAATTGTTTGTTTGATATTTGTTTGAGTCAATAGTGTTAATGACGTACTAACCTTTACTTCAAACTCAGGATATTCTTTATCTGTATGGTTATTTCTTGTAAACCTCGTTAATTCAACACTTTCAACCATAGGGTATTCGTCACGGACTCTGTCCGTTATCATCATATCAACAAACATTCTTAGTTTGTTTTGTAGTTTTAAATGCTCATCCTCACTTTTCATACCTTTTACCTATATACCATAAAATACCAGCAATCATAGAGAGTATTAAAAAAATTTTAAGAAATTCCATATTTATAAATATCACTAAGATTTATTATTATGCCAGAACAAAACGGAAATTACGACAATAGAGAATTTATGATTTTTAATGTCTCTGAATTATCACAAATTGATTTTAACCATGTTCTTGAAACATCTGCCGAAACTGTAAGAAGGTCTGTTGATACTACAAAAACTTTTGTAAAGTGGGATGGTGTTATGCCTGAATGTGTTTCTAATCTTACAACAAAAGAGGGTCCATATACTTACGAAGAAATATTGACAATTTTATCAGGTCCACAATGGACGGACCCAAATCCACCTGAATTTGGTGTTTAATTATTTTCTTCTGATGAATTGTCAGATTTAAATTTTTCTTTTTGAATCTGATTCAACATGTAACCACTTATTGCGAATTCAACACCTGACCATAAAACAATGTCCGATGTTGACATTGACGAAATATTCACCATTAAAAAGTGGACCATACCCCACTGTCCGATTATAAATGCAATTCCTGATTCTACTCTCTTTTTAGAGAAGTGTGAGGGTCTACCTGTATAAAGATTTCCAATCTCTTTAATGAACCATTTAATATTTGACCATCCAAAAAATAACTTTCCCATACTCATAAATATTAGAATGGATTGGAAACCGGATTTAAATAATGAATTACCTTATTACCGTTGTCTGTAACAACATAATTAGAGTTGGGGAATATTATGATATTTTTACCGTCAGAATATAAAATATAATCTAATTGTTTTTTGTTTTTATACCAATCCCTCATACCATAAGTTTTTACTTCAATACCCTTCTCACCTTTAAATGTTTTAGAAGCCGGCTTTACTTGGAACGTCTTACCATTAACTGAAAAATCTATTGAATGTACTCTATCTTGAATAGAACCCAAACAATAACGATTTATTTGGTCATCTGTTAATCCAAACTTATTTTTTATTATATCAACAACATCATCCTCTAGTTTCCAACCTTTTTCAAATGATTGTAAATTACGTTTGATAAGGTTCTGTAATATTGGACTATCTTCACCAAATAACATTTCACCATTCTCTGAAATCCATTGATTAAAATCGTCAACAGATTGTTCTCTGTTTTCTTTTTGGTATTCCTCTAATAGGATTTTAATAACACCTGGGTTTGTATCAAAGAAATTAAGAATGGACCATCTTTCTCCTTCAATAGCAGGGAACACATCAATAACACCATCAAGAGTTTGACATTCACCATCATTAATTTTACCCCAATTATTTGGGTAGATAGATTTTAATGTATTTAAAATTGTTTCAGGTGTTCTTGAATTTTTTGTCTTTAAAAATTGTATAGATAAATTATTTGAATCTGTACTTGGTTCGGATGTTTTATTTAATAATTTATCCAATTCTTGTGGATATAATTGTTTAAATACTGAAGTATCAACAAAGGCATTTTTCTTTAAACGGTCATAACTTATCTCATCAATATCAAAATTAAACATTTCACCTAATTGTGAGATTAACACAAAATTTTCAGTTTCTGAACCATACTTTCCTTTTTTTGGGGAAACTCGATTAAAGTATATTCTACTCTTACCGTATTTTTCCCATAAAGTCATGTTATAGAAAGAAAACTCAACTTCAGTAGTACTTCCGTCTATTGATTCTTTCAATACCTCAGTTAATGATTGTAATAGTTTAAAAGCCATTTTACTTTGTGTCTATATTATTAATTATCACACCAACTCCATCCATACCAATAAATTTAAAAATAGTTTGTATTTCTTTACGGAGAATGTTTTCAATATTTGGGAGTAACATCTTTAAAATTTGACCTCTTTCTTTTTCTGAAAAAGTTTTCATAATTGATTCTAACATCTCATCTAAATTTATATTCTTACCATCAATAGATAAATCAGATAAAACAACATTTAATTTTAAGTATGGTCGTGGGTTACCTACACTTATCATTCCCACAAATTCCATCGGTTCAATTTTGATTTTTCCTTTAACGTTTCTTTCAGTACCATCGTATTCAGAAAAAAAATTATAACTTGAATTAATTTCAAACTGTCCACCTTTTAGTATATTAAATTTATTACTATGTTTTTCAATAGCATTTTGTTTAACTAACTCTAACTCTTCTTTATGGGATGACATAACTTATGGCTTATAAAATTGTGTTAATTTTTCTTTATCTTCATTTGTTAGTAATTCCCACCAGTCGTCAGATTCTATATCACTTAAGTGAAAACCATTACCTGAATCTATACTTCCATCTTTATATATTGGATATGTCATTCCTGATGGTATATGTAATGCAGTACCCGTGTTTTCAATAATATAAAAATCATCTTCATAGTCCTTTACCATAATATCATCATTAAAATAATCTATTTTTTGTACGTTTGTTAAAATAACTTCAACAATGGCGTTATTCATTCCAATATACTTTGTTAGATTTTCAAGATTCCATGCAAGATATCTTGGGTCTGAGAATTTTCCGTATGTCCAATCACTTTGTTCAACAAATAAAGTTGCTGGTACCATTTTATCACTACTAACTTTAATCACATATAAATTATCGTTTTCTATTAACTTTAAATCTTCAATTTTAAAATTGAATTGCAAACCATAATAGTCATCAGACATTTGGTTGCCTAACGTATTAAAAAGTTTTTCTAAAGCATTTTTTAAACGAGTATCCATTAAGTATAAATATCCTTAATGAGCGGTTTCTATGACTAATTTATCCTTATGTGGTACAAAGGTCATAAAAACTAATTTACCTTCCTCATAATGAGAACACATATCTAAACCCATATACCTAAACTCTGAGACAATTTTACTGATTTCATCTAAATCATAATCAGTCCAATACAATGTTCTGTATTTAACTTCTACATGAGTAAATCTATCATTTATATCAATAGTAAAACCACCCAATGTTGGGTTACGTTCTAAAATAAGTTCTTTGATTTTTTTTAGATTATGGGTCACAATCTAATGATAATAGATTAAAAATTATTGTCTATCAAATGGAGCAACAATTCTTCCGTCTTGTAATTTACTAGCTAATTTTTGACAATAATTTTCTACGACCCACTCATCACCCAATTCTTTTGGCATATGAATTTGGTAATAAGGCTCACCGTTAAATTTATTTCTACTCTTATAAGATTCTTCACCCATTCTCATAATAACAATAGGTTTTTGATTACAGTCAAACATAATCTTACCACCATCGGTTGTTGGGATTGAAACAACCGCAGGATTAGTAACATCTGACACAATAGTTTTACCTTTATCAATTTCTAAATTTAAAGGAGTATCACCTTTTTCAGATGTTATTTGATAAAAAACCATAGTTTTCTTTTTCAATGCATCTTGTAATTCTCTTAATACCTTATTGTTTAATCTTTCCATTGAACGTTTTGAAAGAGGTCTATTTGCCAATACTTCACCTGGTGATGGTATTGTACGTCTATCTTTTGGTTCTTCATTACCTTGAGGAGTTTTTGGTTCCTCAGGAGTTTGATTATCCGGCTTTATCTTATTCGTTGGCAATTCTTTCAATGAAACTTTTATTTCATTCTTACCTGAATTTAGTTTTTCAAATTTTTGAGTGAAATTTTCAAACCCATCTAATACCACATTAAGAGTATAACTAGATAAAGCGTCTTCAGGGTTTGTATTACCTTCTTTGTAATATCTTACAGGGATTTTTTCAAATTTAAAAACACCCTTATCATCCGTTGTTCCTTCGTATTTTTTACCATTATTATTAACAAGAGTTACTTTAGAACCTGGTAACTTTTTATTAATAAGACCACCACCTGAAACATTAACTGTTAAATTTGCTGCAGTTGACGGTACAATAACTTCAACACCATCAAGCTGTACTGTACCCTGTTCTAAACCTGTTTGTTCAGGTTGTTCAGGTTGTTCTGAAAGTAATGATTTATAACCATAACTTTCATGTAATGATAAAATGGACTTTCTCTCCTGTTCAGATATTATAATACGCATGAAAATAACTTTACTATAAATATATCTTTACCTTAAAAAATATATTTCACCTTTGTGTCTTAGGTATATTGTCCCAAGTTCAATTTCAGGGTTAGGTTGTAAAACCCACACTTGTTTACCTTCTTCTGTTCTTAGGGTTATTCTTCTAGCTTCAAATTTTACTGTATTCATGTTTTTGAGTATAAGAAATAAATACCCAAAAGAAATATTATTTCCAAAATGTTTGAATAAGGACTATAACAGTTGCCAAAGCCAAACAAACACCATTCTTAAGTGTCAATGGTTCGTTCATCACATAATAGGTCAATCCAAATACTACACCCATACCAATAGAGAACTGAAACAAACGAACACTCCAAACAGATGCAACTTCAGAATAAAGATATTGTGCACCCCATATAAAAAAATAAGATGTAGGTACACCCAAAAGAAAAACACTCACCCATTGGTGTTCCTTAAACCATAGCCATTTCATCTGAGCAAATTGTTGGAACCATCCACCCATCTGAGCCAAAAGGATAAAAAGTAATCCGAGTATAACGTTTTTCATCAGTAAAATATAATTAAAACTTTTTTTTATTAAAGGTTTGGAAATAACAAATGTTGGCATTATTTTTATCTAAATTAAAATATAAACATCATGAAAAACATTATCGTAGTTCTTATTTTTATTCTAACCACTAACTTATATGGTCAATGTGGGAGTATTTTTATTAATGGTGTCGAAAAAAAAATTCCATGTGATTGGAATTATTTAGAATATGCCGCTGATAGTCTTAGAATCCAAGAAACCTTGTTTATTAAATACCTAAATGAAGAGAGAATAAAAAGAAATTTGTCCCCATTAGTTTTTGACCAAACATTATATGATAATGTTGCTATACCACAAGCAAAAAAAATGGCTGGTGAATCAGCTCAGTCACATACAACAGCAAATGTCTATGAATGTGTTGCAGCAACATCATATCGATATGGAAGAACTAATCTTGGATTCAATGCTGTCAAGAATTTTCAATGGGTAGGACCTAATCAAAGTTTTTCGGTACACTGGAAGATTCTAATGAAACCATCATTAGAAAAAATTGCCGTTAGAATGGAAGTTTCTCCATCAGAATCAAATGAACAAGATGGTTGGGTATATGTTTGTGTTGATATGGAATAATTTACATTCTACGTCCTACTACAATCTCATCACCTAAAATACCTGTTGGCCATTCTAATTTTTCAGATTGCATCTTTTGAATTACTTGATTTAGGATTTCTTGACTATTAACGGGAATAATTTTTCTGTTATCATATTCAATCCAATCACATAAAGAACGATGTCGATTACATGTTTGTGTATGGGAAATTCTATTTACTCTCCATTCTTCATGTTTTGGTGATAAATTAAACTTTCTACGAAGAGCCTCTTGTTCTGGATTATTTCTATCAAAGGTATATCCTGTTCCATCTAAAAAACCTATAAAATCAATAATACCATCTGACCCATAACGAGGTTCAGGTACAATCTTAACTCTAGGTTGAATTGGTTTTCCTGTACCATCAATAGTTAATGTAAAAAATTGCTCTTTTTTATAATCTTCATGGTCTTTCCCTTTCTTATCATCCCATGGAGTTTGACCAATAACAATTTTATCATCAGTAAATTTAATATTTGGAAACTTAGAATTTATATATTTTTTTACCTCAGCAGCACGAGCTCTGGCTAATGAACCTTCTTCTTCAAATCCTTGTGGATTTGGTACTTGTGACTCACCAGCATTGATTACCGCAATTAAAGCAGAATCAGGATTTTTGGATATAAATGATTCAATAGAATTTACTACATTTTGTAGTTCAGGTGTATCATTTAATCTATATTGACCACTATCAAATGTATTATCTAATTTGAATGTCTGTTTATCACCTGGTTGGACTTTACCCCTTTCTTCTTCTCTTGATTGTTCTGACAATACTTTACGAACAATATTTTCCAAATCGGCTTCTGTTAATCTAATAACTTTTTTCATAATTCTTAATATTTTATTTATAAATATTTAAGTTTTTAATTTAGTTCATTATTTGTATCTGTAAATGAATTTTTCTCATAAAATTGATATCTCAATTTGAGGGTCCAATTCCATATTATTAGATAAATAGTCCATAATCTCAGGTTCCAAAAAACTTAAATTCCTTTTTCCTGATAAAATGGTCACTATAATATTTTCGTATTCGTCATCTAAACTACTCGATTTAAAATTATAGTAATTTACACTACCCAACTCAAATTTTTTATCCTCATCCGATAAGTTATAATCAGGAGCATAATCCGTGTCCCAAAACATATCCAATAGTTCCATGACATTCTTAAGATAATCATTTAAGTATGTTCCCCTATCTTTAGATAATACAAACTTATAGTTGTCAGTATTATTTGGCCAACCCATATGTCTCATGGCACTATCAAAAATGTTTAAAACATCACCCAAGTTTTTCCTATACTCAGGGTCATATTCAGGTGACCTTTCCAATATCTTATAAGGGAACACCAAGACGTTAACAACAGTGTGATTAAAACTATCTTTATCAAGATACATATCAATCCCATATAGGTTTTTAACAAACTTATCCAAAAGCAAATTTATCTTCTGATTTATTCCCATAATTCATAAATATCTTTTTAGACAAAAAGACCCACCCTTTTTTTAAGAGACACATTAATGGACCATAATACAGAAGTCCCGAAGGGACGGAAAAAAAATTTTCCGGCATACGAGAGATACCATAAAGGTCCCGGCATAAGAAAGAAAGGGGGTAGGGGGTAAGAAACGAAGTGACGCGATTTCCGGCATACGAGAGAAAGTATTAGTAATCAAACCAATAATCAATTTCTCCGTTATTAAGGGCTAAGTCATTAAGATAAGGGTAGTCCTTAGTACTGAATATCTCATAATCAATAAACTTTTTTAACTCAATAACAACTTGTTCCCAATCGTCAAGATTTTTAATAAACGTTGCACCGACCTCAGGTCTCATATGTGGATTTTCATCACCATAATAAATGTTAACCCACGGGTCTATCTTTTTAATATTTTCAGGGGAGATACCCATGTCCAAAAGCTTATGTTCAATTCTAGATTTTAATCTCGTTATTTCCTCATCAAAAATATCTTCATTACTATAAGTGAAGTGATAGAATATAGTAGAATTATGCATATTCAACCCAACGTACTTTAACGTGTCATTAATAATATCTTCAAAGTCCCATATTCCAATGGCGTAGTCATGGTCATATTCAGGATTATCCTCTAACATCTTTCTCACGTCAACAACAAAATCAAACGATACTATAAGTTTATTGTATTGTTCTGAATACGATATACTATACGTGAAATCACCAACCAATTCTTTCTTTAATAAAGAATCAATTATCTTACTTAACGCTATTTTTCTTTGTTCAAAATTCATCACTATAAATTAGTAAAGATTAATAATTCCACCAAAATTCAATATCACTTAACTTAATCAAATTTTTTAGATGAGGATATTTCTCTGATTTAAGAATAATATCTTCAACTTGCCATTGCACCTCTTCAAATTCAATACCATTGTTCTTAAAATACGATGTATCCTGCGTGCCAACTTCAAGAAAAGCATAAGGACTCGATTCTTCTGTCAGACGAATGTCTGCCCATATATCAGTATTGTTACCATAAAACTCGTTTATCTCTTTTTGTAATTCAGATGCCTCATCTATCAAAGCACCCTGACCAATGTAGTCAAAATTAATAAAGAACGTAAGGTCAGTAAAAGATAATCCAAAGTACTTTAAAGAATTTTCAATCTCATCTACAACGTTATAAATTTTATTTGCATATGAGAAATCGTATTCAGGAAATGTTTCCAAAAACCTTTTAATATCAACAGTAATATCTACAGACAAAACCAACTTCTTATACTTTTCATCAAACCTAATAGAATAGTCATACTCAATACCACTGTTTTCAAAAACGTAGTTATCAATAAACTTCTTTATTGCGGGGATGACGTTCTCGTATGATATATTATTTTTCTTATTCATGATGATACCCAGTATTTAGGTTTTTTCATATAAAAATTATTCACGTTAGTTTCATCTCCATGTACAGTATAAGTATCT
>Ga0208019_1000963_pt1 | contig 15692 bp, 19 predicted proteins | sample CB_VirMetaG_5_FD_184540 | JGI IMG/M metagenome (GOLD analysis project Ga0208019, IMG submission 184540) | Freshwater to marine saline gradient viral communities from Chesapeake Bay - CB_1508_1D Viral MetaG (SPAdes) (version 4) | ecosystem: Environmental > Aquatic > Marine > Coastal | place: USA...
GACATCACCGGGGCCAACAACAGGCCCCTTGGCGGTGTTGTCAACGACATAGTCATCGGAGTCACACCTGACGAAAGTGCTGTCGCAGGCGATCTCGTAGCCAACGCTGCTGAACGGGTTGCTGATGCTGCCGTCACCCAGGCCAGCAGGAGCGTCAGGATCGAAGTAGTACTTCGTCCCGCCGCTGAAGTCCACAGTCGGAGTCCAGTAAGCACCGGCAATCAGGTCTGCGCCAAGCGTGCTGGTGTTAACGTCAGTCCATGAATCGCCAACATTTACAACCGCGCTATAGGTAGCCCGCGGCTTGCTGTACCGGCCCTTGTATGTGTTTCCACCGGCGCCCGCCAGGGCCAATACCATAGCGGCAAGCAGGGCCAGCAACAGCAAGCGTTTTACCATGTGATGATAACCTCGGTGGCGGTGTCAACGTCGATGTAAGCACTATCAGGACCAGCATAACCGTCAAAGCTGAAAGACCTCGGCGGCAGCGAACTACGCAGGGCGAAGGTGGCCTCGCCATAGGTGCCAATCGGCTCAGTCTTGAGAACCGAATCACGATCAGCCGGCGCAAACCACATGAACTTGATGGTTGCGTTGCCGTTGGTCGCCACATCCAGCGACAGAGGCCCGCCAAGGTAGTGCCCAGTGCTGAAGGATACGCCACCGTCAGCGGTAACCAGCGCCTCCTCGCCGGCAAAAGCAGGCAAGGAAACCAAGGCGGCAAGCATGATGATCAAAAAGCGCATTTCTCGTTCTCTCCTTTAGGTGGTCCAGGACTTCGTCTGTCGGTGCCCAATCACGGTAAGATTCTTGACTATGTAGTAGTTGTCGCCCGCATCTGCGCGGCTGGCCAACTCGGCAAAGATGGTCAGGTAGCCCATATCTGGCGTCTTGTAAAAACGATATTTTCGTGCGTAACTGCCGCCCGTAGATCCGCTAACAGTGACGCCAAGTTCATGGATGCCGGCGCTCTGCGCGGAGATGTCGATCTCCTCGACAGACTCCCCTGCGCCCGTTGCCCCGGTGCCTAGCGAAGCGCCATCCAGGGTAAAAGCCAGCGTAATGGTGCCGGTGGCCGCGGTGGTGGTTTCGCCGTTGGCGGCCTCATTCACCAAATGGTAATAGTTTGACTCCTCGCGGACATGGAGATCGGTCGCGACCATCTGGTCGAGCTTCGTCTCAGTCAAATAATCACCATTGGCCCAGCTAACTTCGGTAAAAGCCATTACCAAACCCTATCTGTTGATCCAACCTGGCTGCCGCCCGGGTCGGTTGTCGCATCGCCCACGCGGGCATAAGAGGTAAGCGCCACCGGGTCCGTGTGTGCCTTGATCTGCACAACGTGCCCGCCCAAGTCCACGCTGATTTCTGTTACATCTGTCGTTTCGACGGTCACGCCTAGATCAGGCTCATTCACGCTCACGCCATAGGCAACGTCGCAAAGAGCGCCGGCCAGCGTGGCGTCGATCACATACTCACGCCGCCTGTCCTTGAAGCGATTCAGGAAGATGTTGGCCGCCGACTGCGCGACCTCGCCCCGGACGCGCCACCCGCTGCGGATAGCTGCCGTCCTCGTCTCGCTGATCGACGGGTCGCTGTCCACCGCGTCGTAGGTAGCGTCCTCGCCGTTGCCGGTCTTGTAAGTTAGCGAAACGGCGTTGTAGGTGTCGTCCAACGTGTCGTTGATGCTGGCCGATATGATCTCCACCGGGCCAGCTGCAGGGTCGCCGTTCAGGGCCACCGCGGCGCCCGCTGACGGGCGTAGCAACCAGATGCCGATCTGCCCGGTAGGCGTGCTATAGATCGACCCGTTAACGAGCTTGAGGGCGTCCTGCACCATGTCAATGGCCCGGCTGCCCCTGGGCCACTCGCCGCGCAGCGAGTACGTATTTTCCACGCTGTTTAGCGGCTCACTGGTAGCCGCGGTCGCCTCCGACCAAGCAGTCTCATTGAAAAACGGCGATCCGTAATATGCACCTGAGATAACGTCGTAAACCTGCAGCCCGACGAAATCGGTAACCACTTCGCGCACCACCTGAACCGGCGTGGTGCCGACGCCCTGCCTAGCCGCGCTGGTGTAGAACACGAACTGATCGCCGGCGGTGTAAAGGGTGGAGGTGTCCCAGCCCGCCGCCCGCAGGATGACCACGCTATATCCGTCCTGATTGGCCACGGTAAGGTCGTGGAACACATCGCCGGTCTGCGTTTCGGTCCCGTCCTCCAGAACGACCTTGAACTGGTAGGCGCTGGTGAACTCCACGACGAACTTCTCGTCTTCAAGGTAGACCCACATGACGCCGTTAACGTCAATTCCACCCGCATCTGTGTCGTAAGATCCGCTTGCCGTGGCCACGCTGTACGGGCTGAGAGTGCCGCCGTGTCCGTAAAAGTCGAAATAAACGTCATTGGCCAGGCTATAATTCAGCAAGTCGATCACGCCGTCGTGGACCTCGAAGGTAGCCGTGTCGTCGGTGCCGAATTGCACGTTGGCAACCTTGCCCTGCGCGAATGTCTGCCAGACATCGTCATCGCTAAAGCCGGCCTGCACGCAGCACCAGCACCCCGGCAGATCGTAGTCCAGCAGGCCGCGGTCCTTGTTGTAGACCTTGACCTGCCATGCCTGGCCCTGCACAACACCGTATTCGCGCTCTCTGCGGCGATTGATGCGCCCCAGGCCCACAACCTCGTACCCGTCCTTGTCGAACTCCACAAGCGTGCCGGGCGCCCCAGAAGCGCCGTCGTTAAGGCGCAGATAAACCCGCAAGGATAGCGCCTCGCCCCAGGGGTCGGCGGCGCGGCTGATGAAGTCGGCGCTAAAGTAGTCGGCGCCGCCGCTCTTTGTCGCCGCGTCCGGGTTATTGAGTTGCCAAAAAAGCAAGCTCATTAATCGTCAACCAGCACCAGGTCGAAAGACCCGCTAACGTGAGTATTGTCTTGGTCGGTTCCCGCAGTCATAACAATGTCGCTTTGGGCCGCGGCCACGATAGGGACAGTGAACTGCCGCTGGAATGCCGCCGTTCCATCGCTGGCCAGTTGCAGATCAAACTTTGTGCAAAAAACGCCGCCTGACTCGCGGACCTTCAGCTCAACATCGATGAAGGCCCTGGAAAGCGTGTCGCCGCCGCTGGCAAAAATGCCGAAGATATACGCAGTCTTCCCGGCGGGCACGGTGTAAATTGCCATCTCGGTCTGGTTGTAGCCAAGTGGGATCTCGGCAACCGTAGCGCCGGCGCCGTCAACACGGATCGTGATCGCGCCAGCCGCGGTGCCGCCGCTGCCCGCAGTCAAAACCCTGGCCCGGAAAACCCGGATGTAGGTGCTAGAGCTGTCAACCGCCGTCGTGCCGTTGAGCGTGATAACCTCGGTCTGCTCCGCGTAGCTGGCATCAAGGCCCCAGATCTGAATCGTTCGGGCGCCGGTGCCTGCGCTTGCGTCGTCCGCGCTGGCGCTCACTGCCTCAACCAGGGTTGCGCTCGTCAGCCAGCCCGTGTAGCTGCCACCGGCGCTCCAGAGATCCTCTTCCGCCCCGCTGTCGATGTCGTGATTGTCGCCGAACTTGTTTACCGCCGAATACCCGGAGTAGTTGCCGGCTGCCAGGTTGATGCGTTCGATGATCTCCCCGGTCACGGGCAGCGGGTTGGTCGCGCTAACATCAGATGCCGCGCCATCAGCACCGTGCTGCACTTTGACGCGCTGGTGCTTAACCCCGCCAATGTCATCGGTTGCGATAACGTCGCCGCCGGCGCCCGCGTTCAGTGTCGTTCCGTCTGCCATTAGCTAACCACTTCCTCGATGGTGAAAGTCAAAGACCAGTAGCCGGGCGCTGTCTGCGCCGGCAGGAAGTCAGACCCGACCCACCTGACGTTAAACTCGATGCTAGAACTGCCCGTCGGTTGGTAGGTAAAGACCCTGGCCTGGAAATACTCGCGCAGGCTGCTGATGTAACTGCCGGCCACGGCATTGTACGAAAACGTCCAGCGCCGTTTACCCGTCCACCGGCGCACGCTGATCGGCACGCCGTTGCGAGACAGCTCGACATCAGCAGATCGTTCGCTGTAGTTGACGATTGGGTCGCCGCCGATCTGCGGTGCCTCTATCGTCAGGTCTGCTGGTGATGTACCGGAAATCGGCACAAACTTAGCCATGCTGCCGGCTCACTTTCTGGATCTCGTCGTAAACGGTGACGGCCAGCTGCCGCACGCTCATCGGGTCGTTACTGATAGTGCCAGTTGCCGAAACATTCAGGTTGCCGATGTTCACGGTGCTTGACTTGCCGCCGGCAGTGGTTGCGCCGGCAGACTTAAGAGGCCCGATAAAATCAGCGCCTGGCACGCCATCGACGCCAGCGCCTATCCAGCTTGCAGGCAGGATGCTGCGAACGCCCATCGTGATGAATCCGCTCAGGATGGACGAGAAAACCGACCGCGCCACATCGCCAAGACCCTCAAGCAGATCTTCTGCCTCAAACACGGCCCGCTCGATAGCGTCGGCCATGCGGGCCGCGCCGACCTGGGCAGAATCGCCCAGGATCATCATGGCCCTTTCCGCCTCCTCGCCAAGCATTTCCACGGCGTCAACCTCGGCCAGAATTTCCTCGACTTCAATGGGCGTGAATGCGCCCATGTCCTGGATCTGGCCAAGAGCGAATGAATAGGCGGTTGGGATGGTCTTGATCGCGTCTGCGGCTGCGGTCACCTTGGGCGTGGCCTCTTCGAAACTGTCGCCAAAAACGGCGACACCATTGGCCGCCGCCCGCATGGCCTCGCCATAGCCGGCGAAGGGAGTGGGAAAAGACAGGACGCCGTTCTGGTCCTCGGCTAACTGCCGGGCGAACTTCTGCAGGCGCTCTTCCTTGCTTAACGAAATAGCCTCGGCCAGGGCGTCGATGAAAGACGAAAGCGGTCCCGCCGTTTCAAGAGCAATCGAACGGCCTAGCCCGGTGAATGCGCCAGATAGCCGGGTTATGGCATCATTGGCGTCCGCGGCATTGTTGGCCAGGTCTTGGGAGATGGTCAGGCCAAGCTCGTCGGCCTCCTGCATCAAGTCCTGCACCGCGCCGGCGCCATCGCTGAATGTCTGAATCAACTCAGCGCCGGCGCGGCCAAACACGTTCATGGCTATCTGCGTGCGCCGCGCCTCATCCGGCACATGAGATAGCGCGTCACCGATAAGCAGGAACGCATCCTCGGGCCGCATCTTGATGAGGCGATCCACCGACACGCCCAGGCCGTCAAAGGCCCGCTGCGCGGTCGTAAGTCCGTCTTGGGCGTCGGCCAGATTCTTCTGCATATAGCGCAGACCCTTGGTCATCGTTTCAAACGATGTCCCGGTGATCTTCGCCACGTGCTGGTACTGACTCAACGCCTCGGTGCTGACGCCAAGCTGCAACGATAGCTTCTGGACCTTGTCCGCGGCATCAATCTGCGTCTTGATCATCGCGGCAAAGCCGCTGACGGCGGCGGCAGCAGTCAGCGGGCCAAGAGCGCCGGCCACTGCGCTGCCGGCGGACTTGACGCGGTTAAGGTTTCCGACCGCCGACTTAGTAGCCTTGCCGGTCTGGTCCTTACCGATGAAGTGCAGATATGTACTCAGCCTACTTGCCATCGTTGCTCAACTCGCTGAAATACTGCCGCCAGCCGACTAACTCGGGCACCGAAACGCGAGCGTTGACCTCTTCCACCGTCATATGCAGCGCGTGTGCTAGTGCGTACCGCTCAAACATTTCGGTGCCCCTCTTTACTTTCCCAACAGTTCACCTTCGACCTTGGCGTCAAACTCGCGCAGAATCCTGTTCATCTTGATAACCGCCAGCGGGTCGAAGTCCTTGCGGATGCGCCGCTTGTCGGCCTCGCTGAACATCAAGCTGCCGTGTTCGGTAAGGCATCGCGTCTGGATGGTGACAACCACCACTTCGACCTCGCCGACATCCTGCGCCTGCAGCACCTTGTCGATCTGGTCGAGGTTGCGGGGTTTGTAGTACACCACAACCTCGCCGCTACCATCACCGAAGTCGATGCTGGTGCTTTCCATCAGGTCACCGTGCCCTGTTCCAGGAACCCGCGCCCGGTGAACTTCACCGTAATCATCGAGTCAACTCCACTGCTGATCTCGTTGCCGGTGATGGTGACGCTGCCGGAAAGTTTCGGATCGCCGCTAGTCGGCGTGCCGCCCTGCGGATACAGGTTGACGGTGATTGCCGTGCCAGCAGCCAGCCCGTCAAGAATGTCCTCCTGCCCGCTATCGCCGGCATCCCAGTAACACTCAATGGTCACGGTGCCATCACGCAGGCCGGCCTGATACGACTTGGCGGTATCGCCCATCTCGGTGATCTCGACCTCTTCCAACGTCTCGCTGTACGACCACGCCGTCACATGGCCGACCTCGACCGCAGAAATATGGACAAGACCAGATCGTCCATGTTGCACTGCCATTTTTAGCTCCTTCTACTAGTTAACCGGCGCAGTCGGCGCGGTTCGGTTTACCCGGTAAACGGCCACCCACTCCATTCGGGCGGCGCCCACCGGCTTTTCGCCTTCACCATCAAGCTCAAACTCGGTCGATATGAGGCGAATATCCTTGACATAGCCACTCAGTGCGGCATTGCCATGAATAGCTGTCTCAACTTCGCTGCAGATGTCATCGAGTGTGTTGTCCAACTCGCTAGTTGCCTTGACCCTGGCCACCACCTGGAAAGGGAACGCCCTGAACTCGTAGTCTCCCATGACCTGGTCATCCGGTTCCGATGTCTCAGGCTCATGCAAAAAGTAAATGGACAAGTTGGGCAGCGTTGAATCTTCAAACGGGTAAGCGTGATTGGTAAACACGCTGCCGCCTGTTGTCGTCAGTCCTGTAACCGCGGTGGTGATGGCGCTGCGTAGTGTTTCTCTAGCGTGCGACACGGCGGCTCACCCTTCTTTTGATTTGGCGCTGTAGTTCCTTCTCGTAAGCAGCGGCGAACGACCTGCTGGCCGATGCCTGAAATACGCGCTCTGCCTTGGGGCCAAGCTCTATTACAACCTGATTCAGCCTACCCGCACTATCACGGTTAAACACCTGCGGGCTAGACTTGGCGCCGCGCCGCGTTTTAATCATAAACGCATCGTCATAAGTGCCGCCGATACCGCGCACCTTGGTCTTTTTCTTGCGCCTTGTCTGCTTGCCAACATTAGGATATTTGTTGGTGCCAGCAGGATTAATGTGGTTGCTGTTAAACTTGATCCATGCGATATCTTTTTTCTTATCGCCAAAGTAGCCTATGAAACGTGCGTTGGTCTTCTTCTGGCCAGGGCGCTTAATAGGCAGATACTTAAGCGACACCTTGCGATCAAGACTGCCGATAACAGCCTTGCGACCATCAGTCATGGCCTTACGTACACCCGTCCGCCTAGCGTAAAACGTGGACAGAGGCACATCATGACGGCGGATGTTATTAATCGCCTTTACCGCTTTCCTGACATCCACCCTTGCGCCCAACTTGATCATGACTCTTCCAGAACGATCACGGTTAACCCGTTGCCGTCGTGCTGAATCCCGCGCACCGTGTAGCCGGTGCTGTTAACCGTCAGCGAGTCTCCGTGATTCAGGCCAGGAACGTCGCTGGTGCGACAGGTCAGCACCGGGTTCTCGCCCTCAATTCCCTGGACCTCGACAAACTCGCGGTCTAGGACCGCAGTAAATCCAGGCAGCGCGCCGCCAAATGCGTCACTGCCGTAGGTGCTGCTGCCGAAGTCGCCGCTGTAAACGGTAACCGACTCACCGCCGCACCCGGTCAACATCGCCAGCAGGTCCGCGTCTGTAATCCAGGTCGCCACTACCCATCAACCTTCTTGGACCTTCGACCACGCTTCTTCGGTTCGGCCTTGACGGGTTCCGGCTGCCAGAGGATCGCCTTGCCGATGCTGACGATAAAGCCACCCTCTTTTTCGGATACCTCGCCGTGCTGATCCTTGAGCCACCGTCTTCCGTCGCAGTAGGTGTTGCGTACAAACTTCAGATACATCTCGTCATCTTTCATCTGTGGGCGCGGCCCCACAAAAGAACCGCGCCCCCTCTAGCGGTAAGGCTAGACATCCACAGCGTCTTCGCAGATGGCGAAGCTGCTAGCGTGCCGGACCTTCATGTCCACATCCTGGAACACGCGGAAGGTGATGCCTCCGGTGGTGCCCAGGGTGATCTCGTCCACCTTCATGTCCAGGCCAGTGCCCCAGACGCCGATGATCATGTCGTTCCAGTTGCCGAAAGCGATGCTGGAACAGCTCGCAGCCGAACCAACGGTAACGCCGCTGGCGACCTGCTCGGTCACGTAGCAAGGGAAGCCCAACAGCCGGTCGAACTCCTCCATGACGGTCACGCTGTCGCTGCTGCCAACCTTGGCCGTGGTCATCAGCTTGGCAACCAGGCTGCTGTTGGTCATGAAGCCCAGGGCACCGCTGGCGGCGTTGTCCTTGGCCACCTCGCGCCACAGGTTCACCACATCCGCGTAGGTCATGGCCGCGCCATCGGTGCCATCACCAGCGACAACCGACCCGACGCCGGTGTAGCTACTGAAGATGCCCTGCGGCTGTCCGCTGGACCCGCTGCCGCTCAGGCAGGCGTAGTCGATGGCGGTGCCGGCAGTCGCACGGAGATCCTGCTGCAGCAGGGCCTCGATGTCCGGGCTCGACTGAATCCGCATCCGACGGGTGGCCGCGGTCTGAAGCGCAACGGTGTTGGGCGTCAGGCTCACGGTGGCCAGCACGGGCAGCGACTCGGTCACAGCGGTGGTTTCGCTGGCCAGCCAGTAAGCGGTCGCGCCGCTGCTCAGGGCCGGGATGTCCACGTTGCCCTGCAGGCCGGTCAGCACGCGGGCGCCGGCCTCCACGACCCGGCTGCGGTTCCGCAGCAGGTCGATGAAGCTGCCAGATTCGTGGTCGGTGGCCACGATCTCGTCACCAGAGCCGGCGTAAGAAACGGCGGTACGGGTCAGAGCCTCGTAGGGCACGTAGAAACCGCGGGCAGGTTTGCCGTTGATGTCCTCGATAGCCTGGTTAACCTCGGCCTCCAGGCCGGCCTTGGACCAGTTGCGGGCGTGCGAAGCCTCGGCGGCGCGCAGGATGCTGTACCGCTGGACCTCCTTCTTGCTCATGCCGACCTCGGGCACGGTGTTGATCGGCTTCGTGTCCTGGCGGGCGTCCAGGATCGCCTGGCGCAGCTCGTTGGCGTCGTTGCCTTCGGCGGCCATCTTGGCGGCCAGCTCCACGCAGTCGTAGGTTTTGCCGATCTCGGCCATCTCACGCACGCGGGCGCGCTCGGCCTCGCGGACCTTGTTCTCGACAGCCTTGACATCCACCACGGGAGTCTCGGCGCTCTTGTTTTCGTTGCTCATTTCCTGTACCTCTTCGGTTTGTTCCACCTGCTCGACAGGCGGATCTTGCTCGGAATCAAATGCCCGCCCGATACCAACAGTCGGATCAGCGGGAACGGGAACGGTGGAGATCTCAAGCGGAGTCCAGGAGGTTACCCGGTAGGTGTCCAGCCCGCCCTTCTCGCCCTTCTTCTCCAGCGCCATATCGTGGATCTCATATCCCACGCTGATATGGCGTCGAATGCCGGTCGCGATGTCTTGGAAGATCTCTTGAGCGCGTGCGCTTTCGCCGAATCGCACGGAAGCCCGGCCCCGCCGGTCCTCGTCAATAGATGCAACCTCGACCACGCCAACCATGTCATCGGTGTTGTGGTTTACCAGGACGGGCGCGCCGTCCACCAGCCTGTCCATCCGCACCGATTCGGGCGAATGGTCAAGAATTTCGACTCCCCAGAACCGCTCATACGGCAGTTCGCTGCTGAACGCCAGGTCAACGGTGCGGAGATCTTCGTTAACATTGGACTGTTCCACGCGGAACGTCCGGTGCTGGACCTCGCCAGCCACCTTGCGGATCATTTCATCAGACATTGTTCACTACCTCGGCAACTGTAAGGCCAAGTTCTGCCAGCCTGGCTTTCTCCTTGGCGCGCTCCTGGAAAACTTCCTCTGGATCTTTTCCCGCCTCGCGAATCACCGCGCTGACGGTCGTGATGTTGTTGTTGATCGCCATAATGCTAGCGTTCATGTCCTTCTGCGGATCGACCCAGGCCCAGCGGCGTGCCTGCCACGACACCCGGCCATACTTCTCCTCTGGGCCGGACAACGGCACGCCGAAGACGGTGATGGCGTCCCGCAGCCGCGCCTCGCGCATCCATGCTTCGAAAACTGGCCGCAGGTACGCATCGATAAACCACTCTTGCAGCGCCTTCCACGCTTCGCGCTCCTCCAGCACGCCGGCCCGGATCGAGCTGTAGTTCACGCCCTCAAGGTCATTTGAAAGGCTCACATAGCTAACGCCCAGGCTGCCGCCGATTGCCTGCAGACAGGTCTTGACGAACTGCCCGAACTGCTCATGTGGATAGCGCGGGTCGAACGCCTGGAAAGTCTCGCCGGAACGCAGGTTCTCAATGATGCCAGCCTCAAACTCCGCAACGGTGGCACCGTCCGCGTCCACATCATCGCCAACGTACTCACCGTCCGTGCTGGTGATAAATCCCATCTTTGAGGCACCAGCGCGGGCGGCCACCAGCGCCGCCTCGTAGTACCCGTCCAGCATTTTCAGGCGCTGCAGCGCGGTGGAGATCCAAGGGTATCCGCGGCCCTGGTTGACCTGCTCCGGTAGGTAAGCGTGGATGATTTCACGGGCGGGCACCCGCACATAATGGTTGCCGTTCGGCGCCCGGTAGGCGTCATCTGAACTGCTGCGGATGTGGTAGGCCGCCACCCTGCCGTTGCTGTCGTATTCGATGCCCAGCCGGATGACGCCGCCGCTATTTCTAAGCTCGGCGTTGTAGTCCGAATCCAGCGACTCGGGGTCCATGTGCTGGACCAGCAGCCCGAACTTGCCGGCGGCCTTCCCGGTGATCTTTCTGGCCAAGATTTCGCCGTCGATGGCGGCACTGGCAATCGCCTGGCGCTGCATCTCAACGAAGGCCAGCCTGCCGTAAAAGTCGCAGTTCTCAGGCCGGCACCAGTCGCGCCAAGCTTCCTCGATGGCATCATTAGCCGGCCTGTCATGCATACCGCTATAGCCTATGCTCTGGGCCTGCAGGACCACGCCACGCGGGCCGATGATGTTGCCCTTGACCAGGCCCACGAACCGCCGCACGAAGTCGTTGTTGTGAAAGCTGTCCCTGGATCTGGCCCGCAACGGGCGCAGGTCCGCGGCCAAGACCTCGTCCGGCGTCCGTGGCGTCGTCGTCCACTTGTAAAGCAGGTTCCCGCCTTTGGCGCCGGCGAAATTCCGGCGGCCACGGGCCGGCAATGCGCGGCGGCGCGGCGGCGCGGATCGTTTAAAAATGTTTGTCCAGAATGCCATCATGCCGCCTTAATTCTTGAAGCGGATGCGGACCTTGCCGCTATGCCCAAGGCCAGCAGAAATGCGCTCGGCCCTTAATTCCCTCTGATATTCGGCGCGGTATCTGTCGCGGGCGACGATCAGCTCGTCCAGAGTCATCTTGGTGATCGATCTGCCAGCGACACTCATGCTGCTGGCGTCCTCGCTGGCCCGCCCCGCAATCACGCTTTCGATAGCATCCAAGACCTTCTTAACGTGGCTGCGAACATCCGCTGCACCGGCGGCGAAGTTTGGCTTAACCGTGCAGGTGCCTGCGCCAACCTGATAACGCTCACCACTGCTGGTGCCGGTCACGTATGCCTGCCAGTTGTAGGTGCCCGCCGTCAGAGTCGCGCTAGTCGCCGCCGTGATGGTGATAGAGTGCGTGTCGCCGTCCGCTGTCCCGGTGGCCGTGAACGTGGCCGACGAGTTGACATAAACGCACGTGTAGGTGTAACTACTCGCCGGGTAGTCGGCGAGAGCCTTAGTCCACTTTACCGTGTCGCCAGCCGTGAACTGGGTCGGCTCGATTGTTGGAATCGTCGCTGCCATTAATCCACCTAACTGATGGTGTACTCGTAGCCAATGGCGGCACGCTGGGCACTGGTCAGAGAGTCCGTCAACCCGCCGTCGGTGTTCGCAGCCAGCCAAGTGTCGATGGCAGACTCAAGCACCGTGGTCGCCGTGCCCGCTTCCCACTCGGCCTGCAGGCCGGCGTAGGTGGCAAACGGCAGCGTGGCCGTCACCACCACACGCCCGTTGCTATACAGGTCGATGATGCAGAGCAGCGCAGTGCCGTCACTCTCGGTGACAAACTCGCCGGTGCTGTCAACCGTGTATGACGGCGGGCGCATGACGTTCAAAAGTTTCGCTGTACCAGCCATTTGCTACATCCTCGTAAAGTTGACGCCGACGCTGTTGTTGTACGGGAAGGCGTTAACCTCGCCGGCGCCCAGCCCGGAGAACACCTGCTCCCCGGTGCCGCCATCGATATACAATTCACCGCCGGTGGAGGTGTAGAAGGAACACCCGCACGCCCTGACGCTGACGCCGTTGTCGGCGTAAATGAAAGTCTGGGTTCCGGCGCCGGCGTAGCCGCCATGGTTAAAATTGCTGCGGTGCAAGTAGACGTTAGATTTGCGCGATTCCGGCGTGCCGTCATCGTTCTGCGCGTCGATAAGCCTGGCAATCCCGCCGTCAAGTTCGCCGCCGGCGTAATACCATGACGCAATTTCAACATTGTCCATAAACAGGTCCGCATAGCCGCTGATGCGGATGCCGGCGGCCCAATCGTTGTGCGCGCCCCAGGTCTGCAGGCGCAAAGAGCAGTTCGTGAACCCGATAAAACCGCCATACCTGGTGGCGAAGTTCGGGGCGTTACTGTTGAACTGCAGAAGATAGGCTTTGTCTATCAGGCCGATGTTGCTGGCGTTGTAGTAGTTCTCAAAGCCGATGTTGACGAAATGAACAGAGATCGTCTCCTCGTCGGCCTGGTTGATCGTAATCACAGGAGACTGAACAGCGGCCTGCCCGCGGATGACAGTTGACCTCATACCGCCCAGAAAACCCATGTGCGGTTGATGCACCCCCACCAGGGTTATGCTGCCGGTTATGGTCAGGTTTTCTCCGTAGCGCCCAGGGTAGACCATGATGATGTTGCGGTCGTCGTAGCTGTCGCCCTCCGCCGCCGTTATCGCCGCCTGGATCGTGTCGAAATGACGACGATCAGTCGCGCTGCCGTTGCCAAGGTTCGCAGCGGTGAAGGCGGGGCTTACCCAATAAACACCGGCTGGTGCCAAGGCAGCGTCCATGTAGGCAAAGTTGTTGTTAAGCGAAGTATCCCACCCAGTGCTGGCGCCGCTTTCCGGCTTCGTCAGGTACAGAGATGATGTGTAAGTGTCAGCCATTATTTCCACCTGTTGACGAAGCCGCCCCGGCGCGTGGTCCGATTACTTCGGCCACCTCGTCCTGTTTTTTCTTGCGGTTCCGACGCTGCCGGTTCATCTGTTAGCCGCCGCGCCAGGGCATCGATTTTCGGATTAAGGAGTATCTTCGCCGCCCATGCGTAAGCCATGCAGTCCAGCGCCTCGTTGCGCCGCCGCATGGCCTGCCACTCACGGTACGGGACACCCTTGCGAAATCTGGTAACTATCTTTTCTGCAGTGAGTTGTTCGAAATATTCGGGGCCGAAACAATCATTCATCGGGAAATGGATATAGCCGGGACCGGGGCTGGCCGTGGCCAGACGCGAGTAGACAATGCTTTTTATTTCATCAACGCCCAGCGTCCACAACTCAACTTGACGGCTATCTCGTCCAGAACGCTTGCGGCTGGGCGCGGAAACCGCCGGGCGCCCGAATCCACCCACGCCCTTAATGGCGAAAACTCGTCGGGATTTTCGCCGCTTGCAGTACTCGTATACCTGCTTTGTGTGATGGCCTCCGCTGTCAATACATGAAGCAGAAACGCCAAGTTTATTTCCCGATTCATGTTCCCACTCGCCGGATATCAATAGATCGTCCAAGTTTTGCCAGACTGCCGGCAGCGATGGATCGCCGAAAAGAACGTGGTGGCCAATCGCCCAACACTCGTCATGACCGCCAAGGCCAAGGATCGTGGCCTCTAGCCGATCTCCCTGTGTGTCAACACCCGCAACCAGCACCACGGCGCCGGCGGGCACGGGCGCCGCGTATGCCTCTTTGCGCTTCAACAGGGCGTGAGGCTCGACCGTCTCGCCCTGCTCTTCGAACGTCTCGCCCAGGCTGGTGTTTATAAACACCCGCAGCAGTTCGCTGTCCTTCTTGGCCTCCAGGAAGTCGGCCACCATGTCCCGCCACTTGCGCCACGGCGAGTACAGTTCGTTCAGGTGGAATCCGGCGATCCTGTCGCTGAAGCCTTCGGCCACCCAGCGGCCGCGCTTCAGCATGGCCGATTTCTCCTGCTCCTGGATCGCAGCCCCACAACCATCGCAGCAGTAGACCGGGTCATTGCCGTCCCACTTGCCGGCGTCGTCCTTCGACCACCGGACATTGGCCCAGACCAGCGGCTGCATGAGCTGGCAGTGCGGGCAGGGCACATAAAACTTTCGCTGGTCGCTATCCTCGAAGGCCATCTCAATGCGCGAGGCGCCCTTAACCGTAGGCGTGCTGGTCAGCACGATCTTCCGGTTGTGGAAGGTTGTCGTGCGCTTGCGGGCCAGGTTCAGCGGATCGCCCTCGGTCCCGGCGCTGATCGGGTAGCGGTCGATCTCGTCGGCCAGCACAATCCTGATTGGCCTGGACGCCAAAGAGGCCGGCGAATTGGCGCCGCACATCGTCAGTTGGCCGCCGGGAAACTTCTTGTGAAACACCGTCGCGCTGGCGTTGTCCTTGGTCTTGCGGCTGCGAGAGTCGTTGATTTTACCCCGGAGAGCCGGCGACGAGCGGAACATCGGGCCAACGCGGTCCTTGCTAAAAGCCGCGGCCATCTCCAGGGTGGGCTGCAGCTGCAGCATCGGCGCTGGATCGTGATCCGCGTAAAAACCAATGGCGTTAAGCAGGATTTCAGACTTGCCCACCTGGGCGCTGGTCATGATCACCACCGTCTCGTAATCATCAGAGGTGATGACATCCATCATCTCGCGCTGATACGGTGCGCGGTCGGTACGCCAACGACCCGGCTCACTGCTGGACTCCCCAGACAGCACCCGGTTGGCATCCGCCCACTCGCTAATTGTCAGGCGCGGTGGCGGCCCGACCAGATCGAACATCGCTGCCCTGATCTCGGCCAGCCCGCTGCCGCTGACTTGCACCGTTTCCACTTTCCTTAAGCTCCGTCAGCGCCTGGAAGACCAGGTCTTTGAGTTCCGTCTCAATTTCCTTTAGCGATAGCCCCACCACGCGAACCGCCGCGGTGGCCGGCAAGTTCAGAATCTTCGACCTGAATGCCGTTACCATCTCTGCCCAATCAAGGCTAACCTCATCGGCGTGGATCAAGTCGCCGCGCAGGACGCTCACCTCTAGCTCGGTCTTGTCCGCTTGCGCCTTTTTCAGGCGGGCGCTTTCGTGTGTGTGATCCAAGGCTCCCTGGTCATCAAGGTTGTATATGGCGGCCAGCGCATCGGGCGGTGAGTACAGGATTGAACGGCCCTCTTTCCGCAGCGGCTTCACGTTTTTCAGCTTCGCGGAGATCGTACGGCGGTCCCGGCCCGTCAGGACGGACAGCGCAGATATACTCAGAGGTTCCGCAACCATCCTACTCATGGTGGATCACAGGTGTGTCAAAAAGTGGACAAAAACGGGCACTACGGGCACC
>Ga0208019_1000964_pt1 | contig 15686 bp, 15 predicted proteins | sample CB_VirMetaG_5_FD_184540 | JGI IMG/M metagenome (GOLD analysis project Ga0208019, IMG submission 184540) | Freshwater to marine saline gradient viral communities from Chesapeake Bay - CB_1508_1D Viral MetaG (SPAdes) (version 4) | ecosystem: Environmental > Aquatic > Marine > Coastal | place: USA...
GATGAATCATTTTTACTACAAACACTGGATTGGAGTCGAACAGATCCTAAAGCAGTACACAGATGGAGAGCAGAAAACGTTGTTAACGGATTAATCTATGGTAATGGTGGATTGGTTGGGTGGCACAAAGAAACCTGTCTTGGTATGAAGACTCATGAGAATGCAGACTCAGAAGAAAATGAAATTGATTTTTGTTGGGGAGTACCACACGCAAACCTACACAATGTTTACAGTCGTACTGTGATAAACTCATCACAGGAACAGGCTTTCACAGCAGGATTTCGTGAAGGTGTAAAGATGAGTTTGGACCGCGGCAAAGTTATACTGCCTATTGAATTCATGCAAAAAGTTTACAAACCCAATTTAAGATGTCTTACCACGTGGATGAGTGTGGGTGCAGATGTAGAACACGGACGATATGCAATGCTGGGTGCTCGTGCAGGCTGTTGGCACACACTGATTAAAGGATTTCAACCCGCTATCACAAGAAATCTTGATCACATATTGGAATTATTTTATAGAATGGATGGTGATGTAGATGAATTAGTTAGAACTTACGGAAATTCTTTAAGGCAGAGATTGGGTATACCTATAGCAGATTATGATGCAGAAGCCAGTCGCTTCTTTAAATTTTGCCAACCACAGTGGAAGAACAGAGGAGTACAGGATCTTGAAAACAAGTGATTATCAACAAGATGCTAACCATGCTAAATCAAAATTAGATTCGGTATCACCTTCTTTCTGTTTAGCCAAATGGAATCAGGTATCACTGCATCTAACCACAGGATTAACTAATTCCTGTTATCATCCACCACTACATCCAATTGACCCTCGAGCCATTGAACAGAATCCAGCACGATTGCACAACACAGATCAAAAACTGGCAGAACGACAGGAGATGTTAGAGGGAAAAAGACCCCCAGGTTGTTCATACTGTTGGAAGATAGAAGACGCAGGTGGCGTATCAGACAGAATTTATCGTTCAGGTGAACCCTGGGCGATCCAAGATTTTGAGTCAATTGTTGGAAAACCTATAGACTCAGAATGGACACCGAGATATGTGGAAGTAAACTTTAATCATGCTTGTAATTTCAAGTGCAGTTATTGTTCACCGCAGTTCTCGACCACGTGGGCTCAGGAGATTGACAGGTATGGCCAATATCCCACATCTCCAGCCCACAATGCTCCAGAACACTTCCAAGGTCATCGTAAACCCATACCACATCGAGAAGACAATCCATACGTGAAGGCTTTTTGGCGTTGGTGGCCCACACTATATAAAAATTTAAAACATTTCCGTATGACTGGCGGAGAACCTATAATGGATCACAATACCTATCGAGTGTTGGATTATGTGATCGATCATCCTAAAAAAGATCTACATCTTAATGTAACCAGTAATATGTGCCCACCTGATCCTAAACTTAAGGCCAAGTATTTTGATAAGGTAAAAAGAATCTGTTTGGATGAACACGTAGAACATTTCATGCAGTTTGTGTCTGTGGATGCATTTGGCCAACAAGCAGAATATATCAGACACGGATTAGATTGGAACTACTTCACTGATACAGTGGAAGAGTTTCTATATCGTATACCGGTGCGTAATTCTGTTACATTTATTATTACCTACAACAATCTAAGTGTTACCAGTCTAGATCGATTGTTAGAGTACATAAGGGACTTAAGACGTAGATATTCCACTACCTATCAGCGAGTATGGTTTGATATACCACTACTGAGACAACCAGCATGGCAACAGATTACTCTGCTACCCGAGAGTTATCAACAGATACATCATGACAACATAGAGATGATGCAACAGTATGTAGAACAGGATTCTGTAAAGTTTGACATATACAAAGATTTTGAGATTCAAAAAATGCAACGCAATCTTGCTTACTGGCAAAAAAATTATAGTGTTGACGCACAGCAAAAAAAGAACTTTTACGCATTTTTTGCGGAACACGATCGCAGACGTGGCACCAGTTTCTTAAAAACATTTCCTGAAATGGAAGAATTTTGGCAGGAGTGTAAATCCTTATGAAAATAATAACAGCAGGTTGTTCATTCACTAGATACAAATGGTCATGCTGGCCAAACTTTGTTAAATGGTTTGAACCTGAACATGAAATTATTAATGTAGGTAATTCTGCCAGTGCAAATGAAACCATTGCAAGATCCGTTTATAATGCAGTGTTCAAATATGCAGATATTAAAAAAATTTACATCATGTGGTCAGGAGCCAACAGATATGAGGTAGTGGTAGATGAACAACCAGACAAGTCTAAAGAAGATGCCACATGGAGCCGTTATAATCCAGATTGGCGATGGTACCAATATTATGGTGGACACGTGGAAAAAGACAAACATCAATACTATCAACGACATTTTCTAAATGAACAACAGGATGAAATTAGATTGTTAGAACGTATATTATTCACACAACTTTTTTTAGAACGGAAAGGCATAGATTATACCATGATGTGTTATATGGGAAATATACTATCACACGATAAGACGAGGATGAGCGATGGACACTTTGCTCTGTACAATCAAATTGATTGGAACAAATTTATATTTTACAAACAGTTTGGTGGATTGAATGAGTATGCTGAGGAAAATTATCCAGATGAATTTTTTAAACCAGAAGATCAGCATCCTCTACCACTGACTCACTACAAATGGGTACGGGATATAATGTATCAGTCAAACCTAGAATGTCCGCAGGATGAAATGGACAAGTTAATTAACTTTAAAAGAGATTTTATTCGATGAGTGATATAGATTTTAAAAAACAGGTATTAGATTCAATTTCTCCATCATTTTGTGGTGCGAAATGGTATAATGCTACAATATGGTTAGGATCAGGCATGACCACCAGTTGCCATCACCCACCAGCACACCGAGTTGATATCGATAAAGTTCGAGACAATCCAAAACTGTTACATAACACTCCTCAAAAGAAACAGGATCGTGCCAAGATGGTTGCGGGAGAAAGACCTGCAGGCTGTGAATACTGTTGGAAAATTGAAGATATGGGTCGAGATGCTGTGAGTGATAGAGTTTATAAAAGCAAAATTTATTCAACACACGATTTAAAAATAGCAAGTCAAACACCAATCACAGAAGATGTTAATCTTAAAACTCTTGAAATTGCATTTGATAGAACCTGTAACTTTGGTTGTTCATACTGTAATCCTGCTTTTAGTTCTACCTGGGTGAGAGACATTAAACAAAATGGTGCATATAAAGACTTAGTATCAGATGGGCGTAATCATTTTACTCACACACACGATGGTGCTCAACTATACAAAGACACAGAAGAGAATCCTTATGTGGAAGCATTTTTTCGTTGGTGGGAATCTGATCTACACAAAACATTAGATGAATTAAGAATTACAGGTGGAGAACCCATGATGTCTCCTTCACTGTGGAGATTGTTAGATTGGTTTGAAACACAAAAACACAGGGTAAATCCTCGTATGAGACTAGCAATTAATTCTAATCTAGTGCCTAAAAGGGAACTGTTTACAAAATTTTTAAACAAGGTTAAAAATATACCTAATCTACACATTTATACTTCTAATGAATCAACCTATGCTCATGCCGATTATATTAGAGACGGAATGAATTATACCACTTGGTACACACACCTTGTAAATCTTCCTGACATACGACCTGCAGGTATTCACAATATGTGTACCATAAATGCTCTATGTCTTGAAAGTCTAACTGAATTTTTAGATATGATTGTTAAAAACAAAAAAGATTTTCGTAGAGTATACGGAGTAGATTTAAATTTTACTCTTAACATCCTAAGATTTCCTTCGTTTCAATCACCTTTGGTACTGCCAGATGAGTTAAGAACTCTGTTTAAAAATAATTTAACGGTGTGGTTAGATAAAAGTATAGAAGACTTAGAACCAATGGAAGTGGCACATACCCAAAGGTTAATAGATTATTTAGATGTGGTTAAAACTCCACATTCAGAAGCATTTGATTTGCCAAAACTAAGATCAGATTTTAAAAATTTTTATAAACAATACGACGAGCGTAGAGGCAAAGATTTTGTCAAAACGTTTCCAATAATAGGAGAATGGTATCGTGGCTTATGATTACGGGGCCAAAGAGCCTGAAAAATTAAAAATTAAAGATATGACTCCTCGTCAAAAGGAGTTATTGATTGATTCAAACACATTCTGCATGATGCCATGGTTACATCTCCATGCTTTTCCAGATGGCAGAGCCTATCCTTGTTGTTTTGGATTGGACAAATATCCTGTGGGGGATCTTAACAGAGATTCTATGGAGACAGTATTTAATGGTGAGGATATGCGACAGATGCGTCTCAATATGTTGAGTAATAAACCTAGTCGTCAATGTACAAAATGTTATGATCAAGAAAAGTCAGGATTCTTTTCACTGCGTTTGAGCTCCAACAAACATTTTGGACACAACATTGGTATGATAGACTCTACACAGCCAGATGGGTCAGCGGATTTTGTAATCAAATATTGGGACATACGTTTCTCTAATCTGTGTAATATGGCTTGCCGTAGTTGTGGCACTTGGTTTTCATCTAATTGGTATGAAGATCATAAGAAACTTACAGGAAGACCACCTGACCATGCTAAGGTAATGCGAGTGGGTAGGAATGAAAATGATATTTGGGAACAGATGTTGGAGCATTTTGATTATGTGGAACAGTTCTACTTCGCTGGCGGAGAACCCCTCGTAATGGAAGAACATTATAAAATTCTAAAAGAATTAGATCGTAGAAAAATGTATCACGTAAGATTGATATACAATACAAACTTTTCTAAACTTCGATTCAAAGATATGGATGTGTTAGAATTGTGGAACAAATTTGATTCAGTTTCTGTAGGAGCATCACTGGATGCTATGGGACCTCGAGCAGAGTTTATGAGAAAAGGCACAATATGGACAGAAACCGAATCCAACAGAAGACGTATGCAAGAGATTTGTCCCAAAGTAGACTTTTATATCAGTGCCACAGTGGGATTAATAAACGCATTGCACGTGGTGGACTTCCACAGAGATTGGACTGACAGAGCATTTATAAAACCACAGGACTTTAATTTTAATCTCCTACAGTTTCCTTACTGGCAAAGGATTGATCTACTGCCACAAGACTACAAAGAAAGAGTACGAGAAAAATATGAGCAACATATTGCTTGGTTACGACCACAAGATCATCTTACTCGTGCTACCAAAGGCTTCCAGTCAGGCATTGACTATATGATGAGACGAGACAACTACAAAGACTTTCAGCAGTTTAAAGAAGGTATGTATAAAATAGATAAAATTAGAAATGAGAGTATTGTAGAAGTATTTCCAGAATTAAAGGAGTTGTATGAAAAGAATTAAACCATCAGAAGGCAATCAAACTTTTTGCATGGCTCCATGGACACATACCTATCTCTCTCCGCAAATGGAGAGACGTCTTTGTTGTGCCAGCAGAGAAGATAGTCAAAATTTTAAGCAATACATCGATACAATACCAAAAGATGCAAATACGAATCTAAGCACCGGTGAAATAAATTTACAGACGTTAGAGCAACACTGGAATTCGGAATACATGAAAAGTGTAAGATTAAAATTAATGGCTGGAGAAGAAATTCCACAGTGTGCAACTTGTAATTACAAACTTTTAAATGCACAGGTGTATAGACAACATTTCAATAGATTTTATGGTGATCAAATAGACGAAGCATTTAATAGTACGGACGAAACAGGTGCTACTACAATGAAAGTAAGCAGTTGGGATTATAGATTTTCTAATCTTTGTAATTTTAGTTGTAGAATGTGTGGTGATATGCTGTCAAGTAGTTGGGAAACAGAAAATAAAAAGCATGGAAGAGCAGACTGGTATGACAAATATAGAATATGGGGAAGAAAAGATATTAAAGAACAACTACAAAAATTTCATGATCAACAGATAGTGAAAGAATTTATGGAAGCCGTAGAAAATAAAACTATAAAAGAATTTTATTGGTGCGGCGGCGAACCACTTATGTGGAAAATACATTGGGAGGCAATGCAAAGAGTAGTAGATTTAGGATATGCTAACCAAGTTTATGCTAGATATAACTCTAATATGAGTCGTATAAATTTTTATGGTAAGAATCTTTTTGATGATTGTTTAAAACATTTTCAAGATTGGCAAATCAATGCTTCTATTGATGCTACTGGAGAGATTGGCGAATATGTTCGTACAGGTTTAAAATATAACGAATGGCTTGAAAATATGAAATATGCTAAAAAATTTGTAAGACACCCAAGACAATTACAACTAGATTTAACAGTTACATTACCTGGGTTATTTGATCTAGAAAATATGTATCAGTTACAGAAAGATTTAAAGATACCTTTATTATGTAAAAAAGTTTTTACTTTTAGTCCTAATGTTTTTATGAGCCCATTGTTTATGCCGCAAAAACTCTTACACAAAATTGTAGATAAAGTAAAAGAAAAAGTCAAAAACGAAAAACCTACAGTTTTCAATATAGCATTTTTAGAAGGATTAGACGATTTAAAAAATCATCCTACGAATGATATTCGTTATGATAAAGATATATGTTTAAAAGGATGGAAAGATGGAAAAAAAGAATGTGAACGTTTAGATAAAATTCGTGGCACAGATATAAAAAAATTTTTAGCAAAAGAACCTGAAGTATTAGAATGGTGGAACGGTATATAAAATCAAACATTTGTCCCTTGCCATGGACACACCTAGAAGTGGATGTAAATGGTGGAGCATCTCCTTGTTGTCTATATAAAGGTTCTATTCCTGACGTAAAAGTTTATGAGACGGGATTAAAAAGTATTCAACAGACTGAATACATGGAAGGACTTAGACAGCAATTCCGTAGCGGTGAAAGACCTTCTGGTTGTCAAAGTTGCTGGCAAGAAGAAGATGCTGGTAAGACATCTAAACGTATGAACTCTTTGTACAAGATGAAAAAATCGTTAACTGATTGGACACCCGATAGTAAACCTATACTAAAATTTATAGATTTTAAATTAGGTAATGTGTGTAATTTAAAATGCCGAATATGTGGATCATGGTCATCGTCTAAATGGGCACAGGAAGAATTAGATTATGGAGAAAATCCTGTGGCAAGAAAAAATCTTACAGAAGGTGGTTGGCCCAAAAGAAATCCTCAATTTTTTGATGATATACGAGATGATTTAAAAGATGCTGAGTATTTTGAGTTTACAGGTGGTGAACCTTTTATGATACGGGACCATTTTAAAATATTAATGCACTGTGTGGAAAAAGGTTATGCTAAAAATCAAGACATACATTACAACACCAACGGTACACAGTTACCACCACCAGAAATATTTGATCTTTGGAGTTATTTTAAAAGAGTTGAAATTGCATTTTCAATAGACGATATAGGTCCACAGTTTGAATATCAAAGACATCCTGCTAACTGGAGAGAAGTAAATGCTAATCTAGTCAAGTTTAAAGAACATCAAACTCCTAACATGGATTTTCAAATCTGTACTACGGTGAGTATTTTTAATGTGTTCAATCTGGCCAAAATTGCTTTTTGGGTAGCACAGTATCAGCCTAAATTCTTTTATGTGAACACACTGTTTGACCCAGATTACTTCAATGTGCAAACACTGCCTCAACAGGTCAAAGACATTGTGAATCAAAGATATTCAATGCTAACAGATTTTCAACCCACACTGAGATTTATGAATGCGGCAGACAGAGACACACCTGAAATACGTCAGCAGAGGCTGGATAGAATACTACAAGCAGATGCTTACCGTCACGAAAATTTTGGGGAAACATTTCCACTTTTAAATAAAGTTTTAAAGATTTATGACTAAAAAAATACTGTCAGCAGGCTGTTCTTTCACATACGGACACGAATTAAGTGATTGTAATCATGCAGGATTACCGCCATCTAATAAAACTTGGGCGAAAGGTTTATCAGATTTGGTAGGAGCAGATTATCTTTGTATTGCTCAGGGCGGAATTGGTAACTCAGCAATTGCTAGAAAGACATTTCATTATGTATCTAATAATTCAGTAGATTGTGTTCTTGTTATGTGGAGTTTTCCTTCACGTTATGATTGGGCCATGCCTCGAAATCAACATTTAGAAGATACTCGTTGGGCATCTATTACTCCATGGGACACAGATGCTAAACAGTCAGAAGTTTTTAGAAGTTTATCAAGTTCAGAACCACAACAAGAAATATGGAAAAAACGAAAAGAAGAACTAGCCACAACTGGAGTCCGTGAGTTTGCTAATAGTCTTTATCGTTATGCGGCCAATGAGTATCATGAAATATACCAGAGTTGGAAATCAATTATATGGCTTCAAAATATTTTAGAAAAGAAAAGTATACCATACCTATTCACTCTAGCAGATAATTCTCTGTTTTATCGAGGATTTAATCTACACGCAGAGCAGGATTCATTAATGAAATCTTTATATAATGAAATAGATCTTACCAATTGGTATGCATTTGGTGAAAGAATGATGGGATTTAACCAATGGGCATTATTAAATGATTATGCACGTGGTACCACACATCCACTTGATTCTGCACACCAAGATGCTGTACAATTAATGAAAGACAAGTTTTTACAAATTTATAACCAAAAGGAGACGCAATGATCAAATGGATAAAATCTTTGATAAACAAGATCAAACAAGAACTTGCTTATAGACGAAGATTGAAAGAGTTAAAGAAAAAAGATCCTTTCATCTACAAATAAAATGAGAATACTAGGCATTAACTGTATGAACCACGATGCCGCAATGGCAGTGGTAGATGGCTCTGAGATATTATGGGCCGCTCATTCAGAAAGATACAGCAAGATAAAAAACGATCACTATCTCAATCAACAGATAGTGGATGAAGCCATGACCTACGGACCATTTGACAAAGTGGTTTATTATGAACGACCGATGCTGAAAAAAATGCGTCAATGGTCAGCAGGACAATACCGACTGGCACTGGATCCTCGAGAATTACCTAGACAACATTTAAAAAAATTTGGTATTAATAGAATAGATGAATATGTGTTACACCATGAATCCCATGCGGCCACTGGCTACTATACATCACCTTTCCGAGACTGTGTGATCCTAACAGTGGATGCCATAGGCGAATGGGACACTATCTCAATATGGACTGCTCAAGATGGCCGTATGGAATTACGAGAACGAACTGAATATCCACACTCGTTAGGTATTCTCTATTCTGCATTCACTCAACGTTGCGGGTTGAAACCTGCTGAGGAAGAATATATTCTAATGGGCATGGCGGCATATGGCCGACCAATCTACAAAGATAAAATCTACAGAGATTTTATTGACTCTGGAATGCCTTTCCAATTGTCTCAAAACTTACACAGAGGCATAGGCAATTGGGCACCAGGTGCAGACCCAATGGATATCGCGGCATCTATTCAAGCAGTTACAGAAGAAATATTGGCAGGATTATGGAGCCGAGCGGCTTCATATATGCCAACCAGTTGTCTAATGGAAGGTCAACGTAATCTGGTGTTTGGCGGAGGAGTTGCTCTTAATTGTGCGGCCAATTCACGATTAGCAGACCTAGGCATATTTGATAACATTTGGATCATGCCTAATCCAGGTGATGCAGGATCATCATTGGGTTGTATTGCGGCCTCAGAAAAGAAACACTTAAATTGGCGTCATCCTTTCCTAGGTCATAACATTGAGGGTGAATATCCTGTGGATGCAATTATCCGAGAATTAGAGTCAAACAAGATGTGTGGAGTTGCGAATGGCCGAGCAGAGTTTGGTCCTAGAGCACTGGGCAATCGATCATTCCTAGCAGACCCTAGAGGACCAGAAGTTAAAGATTTGGTAAATCAAATCAAACGAAGACAGCAGTTTAGACCCTTTGCTCCAGCTATACTAGAAGAGGATGTAAACGACTATTTTACACTACCTAAAGCCGTTAAAAACACCCCCTATATGCAATTTACAGCGGCGTGTGTGCGTGGTAAAGACTTTCCTGCCATAATACATTATGATGGAACAAGTCGCGTACAAACCGTCTCTAAAGCGGATAATCCAAGATTTTACCAACTGCTTAAAACTTGGAAAGAAAAGACTGGATGTCCTATACTTTTAAACACCAGTCTCAACATCAAAGGTCAACCCATTGTGAACGACCGAGCAGATGCAGAAGCATTTGAAACCAAGTACGGGGTCCGAGTTTTTTAATGAAAATATTGATAACAGGCGGCAACGGTTTTATAGGATCTAAACTGGTTGAAATACTATCACAGGAACACAGAGTATCTATATTAGATAATGATCTAACTTATGGATTAGTTTCACCAGAAGAATTACAAAAATATTATGCATACCGACAACGTAATTGGAAAAATGTTGGAGTGGTATTAAAAGGCGATGTGAGAGACGCTGATGTAGGCTTAAGAGCATTTAAATCTAATCCAGATATTGTGATACATCTTGCCGCTTATCCCAGAGCTAAATTGGTACAAGATAATCCATTGGAAGGCATTAGCCAAATTGTGGATGGCACTACTAATATGTTATGGCACGCAGAAAAATTTGGAGTTAAAAAATTTGTTTATGTGAGTTCGTCTATGGTGTATGGCAATTACAAGGATGGAACTTGTGAAGATGATGATACCAAACCAATCAACATCTATGGTGAAGCCAAACTAATGGGAGAACGTTTGACTAAACACTTTGCCCAAAGATCAGGTTTAAAATATAATATCATTAGACCCAGTGGAGTGTATGGTCCAGGTGATCTACCAGATAGAGTATTATCTAAATTCTTTGAAGCGGCTATGAGCAATAAGAATCTCTATGTGCATAACGGAAAAAACAAAGTAGATTTTACCTACGTAGATGATACTGCCACAGGTATAGCACAGGTCAGCCTCAGTGAAGTATACAATACCAGTTTTAATATCACAGCAGGTAATGCAGTATCTTTACAAACGGCCGCCAAAATGGTTGTTAGAGTTACAGGCAGTCGAAGTAAGATAATAGATACAGGACGAAACCAATTATATCCAGATCGAGGTACATTAGATATCGGTCGAGCAAAAAAATTGGTCAAATATAAACCTCAATACGATTTTAAAACAGGAATAAAAAAATATTATGAATGGTTACAAAATAAATTTTAATGGCATAGACAGATTGTATGGTGCTTATTGGTGGAGACTCACTCGCAGAGCCAAAGAAGCATGGCGTTCTGGCACACACGTAACAGGTCCAAAACTAAAAGAATTAGAAATCAAAGTAGCTCTCAAATATCAAAGAAAGTTTGCTGTGGGTGTAGGATCCGCCACAGATGGTATTTTTTTAGCATTAAAAGCACTAGGATTAAATTCAAACCACACAGTGATTTGTCCTGTGTACAGTTATATTGCCACAGCCGGTGCTATTCGTAGACTGGGTTGTAAGATACATTTCGTAGATGTGGATGAGCGAGGCAACATTGGGACAATTGATTCTACGGTTAATGCAGATGCAGTGGTTTATGTGAATCTATTTGGTAACACTGCCAATTATCCTAGATTAAGAAAGTTTTGTGAGGAAAAACAAATTCCCCTAATCGAAGATGCTTCGCAATCACAGGGTGCTTGGCATCACGGCCAACAGAGTGGTATGTTAGGTAACGTCAGTATATTCAGTTTTGATCCAATGAAGAATATGCCTTGTTTTGGCACGGCCGGTATGGTGTTAACTGATGACGTATCCGTTTATGAAGATCTGTTATCATTGAGAAGACATGGTATCAGAGGAGATCATGAGTTTGGTTATAATTCTATCATACCAGAAGATCATGCCAACCAATTGATTTTTTTATTATCTAAATATGATACATTACAAAAAATAAGAGCGAAGATATTTGAAAGGTATGAACAGCAGTTGCCTAAAGGAATGTTGATTAAAGGTTATGATGAGAAAGGTATATTTTCCAGCCATCATAAGTGTGTGATTACTGCTCATAACAGAGACCTATTAAAAAAATATTTGAGCGATGCTGGCATTGAAACCAAAATACATTATGACTATCTGTTAGACAGAGACTCAACTAATCACTATCCAAAAGCGGAACTGCTATCTGCCACTGCTTTGAGCCTGCCGATCTATCCGTTTTTAAAGACATCTGAAGTGGACTATGTTTGTGAAAGGATAAATCAGTTCTATGGCATTTGATTGTGTATTTGTAGATTTTAATGTTAATAAGGATAATAAAAAAATTATACTCGATCAGTTTTCTTATGCCAAAGTTGTACCATTTGTAAAAAGTTACAAAGATATTTTAAAAAATTTTTGGCAAGATATCAACACAAAATTTTTTTGGTTATTAACTGATCTAAATGATTACAGTGGTTTTGATTTTGACTACATACCAGAGCAATTCCAACAAAATCAATTACACGTGTGGCACAGCACTGCCTCAAAAGAAGGAGATACTTTTTTAATTAACAGAAATGAGTTTGGCAAACAGATTGATACTTTAACAAATTTAAGAGATTTTAAAGACATCAATTATCATTTCACTCATGATCTTGTGAGTCATGTGTGGCCTATGCAACAGTATAATTTTAACAATTTGCTGACAAACATAAAGAATCAAAAAGAAAGATACACATACTATTATTATCAACAACCTGTTTGGCAAACGGCTCCAAGTTTTTGGGAAGAACCAAAAATTTATGTCAGCGATCAAAACAAGTTCAATATTTTAGTTCCAAAGTTTCCATTAAAAGAAGAATTGTATGAATTCCCAAGAGTGGTAAAAAGTGTTACAGTACAGACTGATAGGCCTATCTTTGACATTTGTTTTATTCATAACAGTGAACCTTTTTGGCAAAAAAATTATGCAAGATTAAAAGAACATTCAAAAGACTTGCCTAATAAAATACATCTGATTGAAAATGTACAAGGCAGAACACTGGCATATAAAACTGCGGCAGAAGCATCTGAGACAGAATATTTTTATGCAGTGTTTTCTAAAATATCTATAGATCCTGGTTTTAGATTTGACTTTATACCTGATACCTTTAAAACATCAAGACATTACATATTTGATTGTTATAATTCAACCATAGATTATACCTATGGTCATCAAGCAGTTATACTGTATAACAAACAGATGGTGTTAGATAACAGTGGCAGTGATTTAGATTTTACACTATCTCAACAGCACGATCATATAAAATTTCTGTCTGGTAGTACAACCTTTCATGAAGACGAAACTGTGTGTTATAGAACCACTTTTAGAGAGATAGTAAAACTTTTATACTGGCAAGAGAATAAACCCACAATAGAAAATAATTTTGTGTTAAAGACATGGTTTAAATCACAACAACCAATAGTGCTCAAAGCCTGCCAAGACGCAAAAAAATTCTACACTGAAAATAAAGACAATTATAATAAACTATTTGGCACTTACGATTGGAATACTTTTGAAAAGATTATTTAAAAGTTTTTGATAGCACTGCTTTGGTCTTATTTTCCATATCCTCTTTTAATTGTGCCACATTAAATTTTAAATCTACATTTTTGATATTGGAAAAATTTTTATTAATATAAGTTTTCAACATAGCGGCAGTCTGCTCTCGAGTCATTGTTTTTAGGCTGGCTTTAACATCCACAGTTATTGTGATATTATTTTTGAGAATAATGTTGACAGCATTCACGTAGGTAATAGGCATTTTGGTTAACTCAATGCCTTCCAACACTTCAGGCCATTGAGCCACAAAGTGTTGAGCCAGTTGTACCCAGTTCTGTTTATTTCTTGGCTGTTTTCTTTTTGCTGGCATCAGCAGTTTGTTTTGGAGTTGGATCTGCTACTGCTAGTTCTTCAACTTTAACACCACGTTCTTCAGCAATCAGTTTGTTTAACTCATCCAAAGACACTTCGCCATCTGTGCCAGAACCCATAGTCACAATAATTTCTGAAGTATGTCTTTTCTTGATGTAATTGCCTTGGTGTAAGAAAGCGAGCATATTAGTACCATCTGGAAATGAAACTCTATTAAGATAAGTGCCTAATTCAAAAGACGCTTGTCCTTCTGTGCTTTCTAGTGCTTTCATAAAAGCATTGTGGTTAGTATCATCTAAGAATTTTGGTCCAATCACTAAGCAGTTTTCAGGCTCGTCTGGTACTGTTCTAAAAATGATTGCTACATTGGCACCACCATCTTTTAATTTTCCTATGTGTTTGAATTGTCTTCGATTAGAAGCCACTGTCTGTGCTGTGCCTTCTACGTCCATTGGCATCATTTGTTGTACCATACTATTCTCCTATTTTCCTGCAGGAGCCGCGGCTTCTGCTGTTTTTGCTTCAGGCTTTGGTTCTGGAGCCACTCGGGCCAAGAATGCTTGAAGTTTATTATACATTGCTCCTACAGTGGCCATTTCATTTGCTCTGAATGCTCCACGAGTAGATGCAACATCAATAATTGTTGCTAAATTTTTTAAATCTGCAATTGATAAATCTGTGCTGGGTTGTTGAGGTGCTGGTTGAGCAGTGGCAGTTGCCTGTGCTGTGGCCTTGGGTTCAACTTCTTTTTTTAATTTTTTTGTTTTTGTTACCATTTGTGTTTGTCTCCTTATACACCAATTATACTAGAATTAATTAGCAGAGTCAATCTTTTGGTAGAAATAATGTGGCAGTATTTTGGTAATTTAAAATGGGTATTTGTCGTTGGTCATACCACTCAGAGCAAACAGAGTCATATCTGCTGGTTCTTCAAATCCAATTGTGGTTACCGCTCGCCAAGCATCACGATCCCATCGAACTGATTTGATCAAACAGTATCGACCTGAACAGTTTTCATGTATCCAACGATTGATACGTTCTTCTTGATAATCTGTTAGAAATCGAACATGAGTGGTAAAATGAGGCATTAATTTGTCTACTCGTCTGCCGTAAAAATTAAGTGGATTAATTCTCATACTGTACTGTCATTCCAAATGGTGCTTCAATATTTCTATCGTATGTGTTGTTGATTAGGAATATGGTATCGCAGTAGTCTGGATCACCCCATGAATCAAAAGGCCAACCGTCTGTGAACATGATAAACTTCTTAGGTTCAATACCTTCCTGTTTCATATATTCCCAATTGCATTCAAACTCAGTACCGCCACCGTTACCAAATTGGTAGTCTAATAACTCATCAGCATTATCTGGTGTAAACACCTTAGGATTAAAAACTTCTGTGTCAAAACTCCAAAGATGTATTCTAAAATCTTGATACTGATCCATTATATTTTTAACTTCTGTTAAGAATTCTTTACACTGTTTGTCTGTGATGGAACCTGAAGCATCTAATGCCAAGCAAATGTCAATCATTTGATCGTTGTTCTGTCCTGGTAGAATAGCAGATGTGTGCCAAGATTTACGAGAAGGTCTCATCCAAGTATAATCAGATTTAATTGTACTCATGATCTGTTGTTGAATGATTTCTCTCCAGTCCATTTTAGGTTCTGTTAATTCATTAACCATTCTTTGTATAGCACCTGGTAGGTTACCTGCTCCTGTGCTCTGTGCCGCAGATATCATGGCTTCTTTAATCTCGTCTCGGATCTTTTTTAATTCTTCTTTGGAATAGGACGGTTTGCCTGAGCCTTTGCCGTCTTTGTTTTCTTGTTTGTCTTT
>Ga0208019_1000965_pt1 | contig 15680 bp, 11 predicted proteins | sample CB_VirMetaG_5_FD_184540 | JGI IMG/M metagenome (GOLD analysis project Ga0208019, IMG submission 184540) | Freshwater to marine saline gradient viral communities from Chesapeake Bay - CB_1508_1D Viral MetaG (SPAdes) (version 4) | ecosystem: Environmental > Aquatic > Marine > Coastal | place: USA...
TGTTGCAGAACCAACATTAGTAATTTGGTAGAGATTATTATAATCTTGATATGTAGTTGAAGTTACACCAGAAATCTTAATAACATCACCAACATTATTGTAAATCTGAGTAACAGTAAGAACTGCATCACTAAATCCTGCATAAGTTCCAATGCCAGTAACAGTGAGAGTATTGCCAATTCCATAGGCACTACCACCATCCATAATCTTAACATCAGTGATACTTCCTGAACCATCAACAGTAATCTTTGCAGTTGCATACTGACCAACTGTTGAACCAGCAAATCCTACCAGAGATGCATTGTAGTAATCTCCAGCAACTCCAGAACCATAACCAGCACCAGCGCCAGTAATTGAAACCTGAGTAATACGATTGAGTCCGTGATCTAATGAAGTGTAAATCTCATGCGAAGTAGATGATGTTGAACGAATATCAGTCAATCCAATACCAATGTCACTGTCTCTAAGTGACTTATTAATTGTTTCTTTTGTTAAACTGTTACGAACATCATTGATGACTACTTCACCAATCAGTGAGGAAGATGCAAAAGATTTGGTTTCTTCTGGATCTGCTTTTGGATTGTCTCGATTAATTTGGGGATAAAGTTCCTTAACTGGCTGTGAGAACTTTTCAGATGTAAATGGTGCTACTGATGGTGCATTTGACGAATTAATCAAAGTGAGATAGTATACTCCATCCTGCTCACCTGCAATATATCTTTGTGCTTCTTCTGTTCTGTAGATATAATAAGTATTGCTAAATTTCTTTCTTCTAAAATATGGAAGAGAAGTAGATCTATTTGTGGTATCACTCGTGAATGTACCAGGATCAGTAGTCAATGCATAACTAAACTGTTTAGTATTTGCAACTGAAGTGACAGTAAAGGTTCCATTAAATCCAAGATTTGGTTCACCAGTTGTATTGTTAGTACTTGTTACATTTAAAACTTCAACTTGAGAACCAACTGTAAGATTATGAGGAAGTTCAGTTGTAATATTTACTACATTAGTACTCCAGGTTGCATTCGCAATAAACTTAAAGTTTCTAAATTCATTAACATTACTAATTGAACCAGATCCAAAGTAAGTCTGGATTTCACTATCTGTTGCTCCAATCGTAGTATTACTTTCTTGAATAATAAATCCATCACTTGGAGGCCTTGCATTAGTACCAGAATCTGATGGGATGACATAACGAACACGATAGATTGTATCAGTTGCGTTACGATCGTCAGCAAGACGATTGAAATAAGTTCTTGGAGTCGCTTCGCCAAGAACACTAGATCCAAGACTTACGATTGTAGAATAAATGGTATTTTCTGATGATGCTGTCGCAACTTTAACATACCACTGCCCTTGAGTTTCGTCATACTGAACTGGATGTCCAATATCTCCAGGATTTTTGTCACTGACACGACTTACGACACTTAAACGACCACCCTTATCGTTAATAGTTAACTCATTAGCACTAATTGCATCATTAAGTGTTTTTGCAATTTGAATTTGAGTATTGGTTGTTATTCCACTGCTTGGATTTCCATTCGTAATCGCATAATAAACAGTGTTTGGAACTAACCCATCAGGAAGTTGACCACTATCACTAATTACACGAACACTTTCTCCATTTGCAAAACTATGAGCAGAAGTGAGAGTAATAGTACTATTTGCAATGCTATTAATTCCCACACCACCATTACCTTTCCCAACAAAAAATGATTTTTCACCACTGGTCTGAGAACCAGGCATTACAATCCTTGCGATATATTCATTAGATGCAACGAGAACTTTTAGTTCATCATTTTCTCTTGCACCAATTCTGTAACCTTCTAAAACATTTTGTGGAGGAACATCTGAATTAGTCTGCGCATAGAGATATAGATGTCCAGTAGATGCAACACCTACAGTTGTATTAACATCAATTGAATTAAACTCGATTGATTTTTCAACTCTTGAGATTTCTTTTGGTGGAATGATATGGGTAATATATCCTTGATCGTCTTGAGGGAATGCGGCTCTTCTAAAACCTGATGCTATAAGTGCCTTTGCGCCAAAGTTTGAGTTAGAGTTGGTGATGGACATATCTCCACCACTTTCAACAGAAAAGTGCTCAGCATAACCAATTGCAAACACTGACACATTCTGGATAAATGCATCATTAATTGCTTTAATATGGAAGTTACGATATTCTGGTTTGAATGTTGATCTAGAATTTGTACTGATCGTTTCATTTCCCGGAATAGTACTATCATTATAAGTTCCGGAAGTTTCATCATAAATTACAAAGGCATTATCATCTTTCTGTAGACCAATTCCCGTGAATTGGGCAATCACCATTGATTTAAATCCAGTTGCTTTATCTCCATCAGCAAGAACACCACACATTCCATAAACAGAACGAAGAGATACATTAAAGATATATGGTGATGCCGAAGTTACTGTATCGCTGGTAAGAGTTAAGAATGACCCAGTAACTGATGGTAGTGGATTTGCTGGAGCATTTTGTACTTGATATTGAAGCTCAGTATCACTTAATCTTTCACTGACTACAAACTGACCATCATATCCGGATGCAGTAATTCCATTTATTCTAAATGGAGTATCTACGTCTAAACCAGGAACTGCAGTTGTAGTGGTGACTGTAATAATTTTTGTAGGTATTACACCATCTCCTGCACGAATACTTGAAATACCTGCAGTTGCTCCGGTAGATCCTACAATACGATACTCATCAATTTTTGGTTGAATGTCAAGACCTGATGATGGATAATCTGGTTCAACTGCTCTTCCAGAAGATTGTCCATAGGCAAGTCCAACCTTTTCATAATACATATCAAGATCTGTACGATCTGTCGAATATGATTGGAAAGTATCACTAATAACAACGGGATTTACGCCATCAGCATACTCAAAACAAGACAACTTGTGATGAGAAAAATTAGGAACAAAAGTGTTACTAGTATAATCAATATAACAGGTTCCATTTGGATCTGCATCAAACATAGAGAATTGCCAGAGATAACAAGCACCGGTTACTCTGAAGATGCAAGATCTTTCTATGTTATCGTTAGTTGGATTTGGAACATATAAAGGTCTTATTTTTGTTTTTCTAAGATCAAGACCTACGATAGATGTTCCTCTGGGAATTATGACACCGCCGTGAATACTGTTTAATTTATAAAGTTGATTGTCTGGATCTGTTAAATCAAATTTTGAAATAAGATCGAATGGTGGAAAATCGTTCGATGTCGCCCCACCACGAAGTCTAAAGTTATTTGCACCATCTGGTATCCATCCTGGACGATTATCAACAGCGTGATCGCCAGGAAATAAAAGAATAGTGGTCTTTCCAAATCTATCGTTGTTTAGACCTCTCTGATAAGAAAATCTAGCAGCTTCAATTAATGCCCTCTGAATTGTCAAAAATGGACGAGTTAATGAATTACCTTGATTTTCAATAGAATCTGTAGCATCAAGACTGTTAGGATCTACATATATGATATTTCCTCTTACAGATTTGATGAAATTGTCAAGACGACTTAATCCCATTTTTTATTACTTTATAAGTTCCTTATCACTTATTTATCATACAACAAAACCTCCCAAGAAAGTTTCAAGGGAGGTTCTGAAGCACACGGAAGGGATTTTGGTTAGTATCGCCTTTACTATTTTACCACTTTTGCTTTTCCCATGTCAAGCGTTTTTAAGTTCCTTATTTTTTACTCACTTTGTTTGCATTCTAACATGTATTCTACAGTATTTGCTACATCATTCATTGCATCACGAAGAAATGGACGTTGACCAGACTCTTGTTTACGTATTGGACGAGAAGAATCTGTTAGTGTCCAACGCCATTGCTTCATCCCTTCGCAGTACCAGAGTTTAATGTTCATTTTTGAAGTGTTCGAGTTCGACCCAATTAAGGAGGGTTTGAAATGCTGTGATGGAAGCATCTGTGCAATTATCGTCCTTAAGTTTTTGAACATAATATTCAAGTGCTTCAATGACCATTTGACGGTCTTGTTGTGAAATTAATGACATTTGGAGTTTTATAGAACTCAAGCCCCCGATCTGATTCGAACAGACGACCGACGGTTTACAAAACCGTTGCTCTACCACTGAGCTACAAGGGCAAATTAATCAACAGGCAACATTTCTGGGTTTTCTAAATCCAAATCATAAAGCAAAGGGTGACATTCTTCTAACATGAGGTAGTAAGAAGATTGATACAAGTCCTCTGGTTCAAATCGTCTTTCGTTGTCTGCTAAATTGATTAACTCCAAGTCAAATAAAGATTCGTCAGGGAGTTCATCAAAAGTAAATGGAATTGAATTTATAAAGTACATTAAAACAATTTGTCTTCCGCGATTGTACCAGACATATGCGGCATCAATTCTGTACTTCATAGTAATATTCCTATTACTTTTGAGTATTTAGAGGATAAACCTCAATGCGAGTAGGGAGACTTGAACTCCCACAGGGTTGCCCCCAACGGATTTTAAGTCCGGTGCGTCTACCGATTCCGCCATACTCGCATAAAAACTTACGCTTTGTAAGTACTAGGATTATACTTGAGGAACTCCCAGAATGTCAACTTCATTTCTTTTTGTGACATACCGCAGTGCTTTGCTGCTTGAGGAAGATTCCACTTTGCACGAAACAAGTTATCATTTGCTTCCTTCACATTCTCTGGTGTTGTTTTCACTGGTTCTTGTTTCAGTGCTTTGTAGTTAATGCGATAAGGATTCATTTTGAAAAAAGTATCGTGTGAGAATTTTGCCGGGAAAATTTTTCCACCCAAAATGGAATTACAAGTCGATTTTGGTTTTAGAGAGGATTTGCGTATGAGAGTGTCTCGGCATCCACTGTAGCACGAACGAAGTCTAGCACATTCATAAACTCTTCTACAGTCTCACAAGTTACTTGCTTTTCTGACCCTTCACTAGAATACAGATACACTGTACGCTTTACAGGGTCAACCACGCAGCGTGAGAGGTACTCGTCTTGCATCAGATCATTCATCGATTACCCAAGTATCATAGCACGGTCTGTCCCTGGTGTCAAGGGATGTAGGGTTCCTGATCTCCAGGATAATCCTTCGCACTAGTCCCCTCATACTCTGAAATGTTTCTTGGGACATCTTTTCTTTGTCCATAGACAACATAAGAACAATTGATTGGCCCTCCAAGGTTATTTTTGACAATTATATTTGTACCCCATTCAATTTTTTCTACAAAAAGTTCTTGATATACTCCAATGGGTGTTAATGAAATCCCTATTGTTTCAATATCAACTAAGTCTTTCCAATAATCTGGCAATTTGATTTCAGTATTATTTTCAAGTTTACCTCTTAAATATACTTCTGCTTCCGGTCCTTCCAAACAAATATAACGAAGACGATATCCTTCTTTTGATGGATGTTTGATATCAAATGCTTTTACTGCACCAACTGAGTTTCCATACCAAGTTCCAATAAAATCTGCTGCTGTGACTGTTCCTGTCACATCTACATCACCACTGAAATTAGTTTGAGTTGCCTCAACATTAAAAGTTGGGATAGGTCCAGTACTTCTTTCTAGAGTCACGGTAGAAGTATTGGAACCATTTAAATGCATATAAACATAATCTGCAGGAGATGATGTAGTATTTGCAAGAACCATTGATACATCAGAAAGGTTAAAATAACCTTCAAAAACATCTACTGAAAAATCATCATTATCACGATATTCTATTAAAGGTGCTGGTCCTGCAAAAGTTCCATACTTTTGAAATGAAAATGCCATTACTTCTCAGTCTCCGTAATTAATCTGGGGATATCTTTTCTTGTACCAAAAATATGATAAAAACAATGGATGGGAATTCCCCCCTTTGATTGAAGATAAACTTTATTATCTGATATTCTTTTCACAATAATATCTTGATGTGCTCCAACTGGAGTGATTGATACCGTAATAGAAGACTCATCGACAAGACCAGTCCAATATTCTGGTAGTTCAATTTCAGTTCTATTTAATAATTTTCCACGAACATAGACTCCATTTTCTGGACCTTCTAGGCAAGTATGAACTAGATTTTTTTCTGGTTTTGTTGGATGATCAATTACAAAGTTTTTGACAGATGCCTGAAGAACTCGTGTTCTTACTACTTCAGCTTCAACATATCTGGATTTTAGTAAAGTATCAACTCTTACAAAACTTTGAAACCTTGAATAAAATCTTACCCATAAAGAATATAATGGTGATCTTGAATCTGAATTAAAGGTTCGTCCAACCATCAAAGACGAATTAACTCCGGCATATTCACCTGCCGCCCCAACTTGCATTGGACCTTCTACGAATGCAGATCCATTAACTTTGCCATTACCTACTCCCATCATAATAGGTTGTCCAGAACCAACCATAAGTTGACCGCCAACAGCGATATCATCTTGACAGAATGCCATTAGTTACCTCCTAATTTTTTTATTGATTAATAATTTGGAAATTTCTTCCACCCACTTTTGAATCTTTATTTGCCACCGAATCAGTTACACCACGAACTATTGATGAGTAAATTGCCATACAACTACTTGCAACGATCTCTGCTCTACCTGCTGATGCAAGTTTATACATTGTTTTTGCATTAATAAGAACCTTATTATCTGCATCTAATTCGATATTCTCATTTGCTTTAATTCTTACATTCCCCTTTGATCCTCCTTCTCCTACTGCAATTAATTCAATATCAGTTCCTTGTAATCTTATTTTACCATTTGCTGCAACAATGTCAATATTTCCATTTTCAGCATTAATAAAGATAGTATCTTGTGCCTCAACATTATCCATACCTGCTTTGATGGACATATTCCCTGGACTAGTAATCGTAGTCCAACCTTTTCTTTGTCCATCCTTATCCATCGTAAGTCCATGTCTTCCATCAGATGCCTGAAGAAGAACATCAGAAGTTACTGATGCATCCTTGTGAATGTGTCCAAAAGAAATGGATCCATGATCATTACCATAACGAATTGCAGTATAGTTCTTTTTGGATGTGTTATTTGCTGGTAAAGATCCTTCTGCATATGCAGAACTTCTAGGTGCTCCAACTCTTGTATTAATTCTATTCTGAGGAGTTGCCATAAGAACTTATTTCAATGACCTATTTAGATTAGATTCTCTGGAGTACCAGGAATATTGAGTCTAGGATCATTGCTAGTAATATCAGTACCCTGTCTCTGAATTGCACTTGGTGGTGTAGTAACCTGTGCATCAATACTCTCTTGAAGAGTATCATAAACTCTTACAGGATCACCAACTGTTTCATAGAAACCTGCAAAACGAACACCATCTTCATAGTAAACTGCTCCATAATATGCTCTTCCATCTACATATCCTGTTTGCTTTAATCCCACAAGATCTGTAACTTGAATAAGTCTTTCTGGAAGAACAATTGGATCTCTTACAACCTCAAAGACTGGTCTGAATGTTGCATTAACTCCTGTTGCACCAGTAGGACTATCTGGGGCAGGAACGACAGTAATTGTAGGATATTCAGTAAACCCAAGTCCTGGATTCAAAACTTTAATCTCTTCAACCCTACCAAAAGGACCAAAGACAGGTTCAAGAACTGCTCCATTATTTGGTGTAATTTGTATTTGATCTGTAGAAGAATAGTTAATTCCAGGATTTTCTACAATAACTTGCTTCAGTCGTAAAGAAACTGGGTATCCTTGATTAGAAGGAATTGGTCTTAAATATCCACTTCCAGGATCATTTACAATAACATCTGTAACTACACCTCTACCACGAATCTTTTTTGGACAAGGGGGTGGTATAAGAATTGCACCAATGCCTATTGGATTTTCATCCCAAGATTTGCCAAAATTCTGAAGAACTGTAACATTTTTACGAATATCTACAGCAAATCCAGTAGGGTTATCTCTAAAAACACTTCTTCTTTCAGAGACATTGGTACATTCAACAACAATATCATATGTTCCCTGAGTTACATTCACTTTAAATATTTGAGGATTCTCAGAAAATGTTTGGGATGTTAGTGCAGGAGAATTTCCTATTTTTAGTTTTGCATTATTATCTGCTAAGAATTTAACATCATACTGACCGCTTTCTGGGAAATTAACTCCTTTCCAAATATAAGTTTTAGTTCCATTTATTGCTGGATTTTCTGAATTTAGTGGAGGTAAAAATGGAGATACAGAATCACTATTCATAAACTCTACCCAGCTACTGGTTTTAAAGTTGAATAGTTGGGGTCCTTCATAGGTTATTCCATCTCTGGAAGTTCCTCCACTTTGCCAGTCTTTCGTTCTAAAAATCTTCTGATATACTTGATTGAAAACTTCAGTCTTTTTATTTTCAAGTTGAATACCAATAGTATGACGACCTTTTGGAATAAAAACTTTTTGAAACTTTGGTTTATCTACAAAATCTTTCCAAACATCATCACCAGAAGTTTTGACATCAAATGCCAAATTTCCATCAACATAAATCCTAGCAGTATTATCTCTTTGAACTGCAAAATTATAAAATCCATCATAAGGAATATCAATATCCCAAGAGTTAGCAAATAAAGTTCCACCAGCATCACTTCCTGGAGTATCTAATGGTGGGACTGGTGAAATTGCATAACGATTAAAGAAATCTCCCCAAGGTTCTTTTTTACCTTGTGGACTTTTTGATCCAGTAAATTGGACAGGATACCATTGTTCCTTTGCACCAGGAAATCTAGTAGACCAAATTGGATTTGGAGGACATCTTCCTTCTTGAACTGGTGCAGGTTCTTGTGGAATAGTAGGTTCTGGAGCATCAATAGTTAATGAAATTCCCATAGGATTTTCATTCCAGGATCTAGTAGATACGATATCAGACAACACTTCACCCACAGTAATATCAATAGCAATTCCCATGGGATTAGATCTTGCTAATACACCTTCATAACTTTGCTTTAATTTAGTTCTAATTGGATAATTTCCTGCTTTAAAAAAGTGAGTTTTTGTAACTTCTCTCCATCTAACTCCATTATTACCATTAGAACTAATTTGAAAATCACCAATATTTAAATCTACAGAATCATCTACAGCAAATTGAATTGTGTATGTCCCATCTATTGGAAAATTAACATTAGACCAAATAATTTCATGCTCTCCAGAGAAACTCTGTTTTTGTGCTTCATTACTATTTGGATCAAATGGGAGAACTGAGCTCTTATTCATCAAAGAATTAAATGTATCCGTTCCCTTCCATCTATATGGTTTTCCTCTCCAGAGTGTTCTATTTGCTCTACCAATAAAATCAACTGTATTGAATACTTTTCTTGTTCGTATAGTGGCAACTTCATTGAGGGGAATATTTAATAAATCAACACGAATGTTATGAAGTCCCTTTTTAATAGTTTTCTTAATGGGGGTTACTCCACCAGAAAAATTTCCAAGATCAAAAACTTTTAAATTATCAACATATAATTGTGCATTGTTATCACACAATCCTCTAAAAATATAATCACCATCTGTAGGAAAATCTTCTGTCCATTCAAAGGTAAATAATCTTCCAGCAAAATCACTACCTCTTACATTTGAGGAAGAAACTGGTGAGATTGCATGAGAGTTCATGAACTCATTCCAATCAGGAAAAGTTACATCATATTTTGATGGAATAATTCTAGTGTCGCTAGAACTAATCTTAGTTGGTTTTGCAGTCCTTGTTGACCAAAAAGGTGTTCTTGCCAGTCTTCTTACAGTTTCTTGAAATTCTTCAACTTCTTTACGAATTGGATCTTCTCCAGGATCAGTATATAATCTTGGTTCCCAAGGACCTAAATCTTCACCGTTAGGTCCATATCTTCTACCATATCCAACCTCAGTAGGTTCACAAATTTCATAATCTTCAAAGTCTGCTTCATTCTCATAAGTTTCAATTGTTTCAGTAACCTCTCCAAGAACAGCAGTTAATTTAGTTCCTGTTCCATAGTTGCAATTATCTTTTGCTGCAACTATTGGTGGATATTGATATCCGTTTCCACCACGAACAACATCAACTGCGAGTAGTGCTCCATCACGACCTATGATTGGATTTCCTGATGCACCTATTCCACCTCCACCAAAAAATTGAATTATAGGAGGACCACATTCTTTCTTTTGATTAATTCCTCCACAATCATCAGTAGAAGTTAAAATATTTGGATCCAAATTATTAACTTCATTAATATTCAAATACTGAATGGTATTATTACCATTTCTAAAAATAAATGTCGTTCCCGGATTTTTAATAGCATATTCATTTGCCTGACATATAGTAGCACCTTCAACCAATCCAAGATTTGGATCAATATATCCTACACGAATATCATCTTTTGTTGGTGGTCCAAACAAATTAAATGCCATACTAGAATTTTATATTTCTATTCTTAGTCATAATAAGAGTATTTATTATGCAATGTTAGAAACTCTTTGCTGAATTTGTTCTGGAGAACTTGCATCCACACGAGGATCAAGATCTGCAGTATCCTTTCTTGGAGTTGCAAATGGAACTTGTGCTGTTGGTCTTACTGGAGCAGGATTTTGTACTGCTCTATCTACATTACTAAATCTTGGTTGCTGTGCTTCTTCTGCTGCCCCACCCCCATTCTGTAAGGTATAATAATCACAAACAGGACAATTTGGTTTTAAATCGCATCCAAAAATATCAAGAGAAATATTTTCAAAAGTAAGTGCTGATGTAATACTGCCAGTAATATTTTCAATGAATCCCCCAACACCACCAGACCCAACAACACCAATCAAAGAAAGACCTTCTTGAATATCATTCAAAAATTCACTAACATTATTTAAAACATCATCAACAGTATTATTCATGTCATCCATATTTGCCGCAATTATATTTCCAGTTAAGTCTTCTACTGCACAAATTGGCACATAAGGAGCACCGTTAGAAGGTGATGGATTTTGAGTATCTAAAATATCAAGTAAAAATCCTTCAATTTGTCCACATAAATTCCCAGTAATTTTGCTATAAAGACATCTAATCAGTTCAGTGATTCTTTCTCTAACATCATAATACAGATATCTTTGATTGGGGAACATTTTGTCAACAGTTTTCGACAATGCTTTATTGATTTGTTTCATTACATATTCAAAAATTTTATCAAAAATAATTTTCATGTATTTTGCAATAGTACATGCAAAATTTGAAACTAATGCTTGAATATCACTCAAAATCTGAGAAGCAGCATCAACATAACTTAATGCAGATTGGAGAATTTTATCAATTTGCCTGGTTAAATTATCAATTTCAGTCTGCATTGCCTTCATTGCAGATCCTGGCATATCACATGGACTCATTACTACAGTTTTATTTAAATATAAATCAAGTCGTTTTGCATCTGCAATACTTTGTTCATGAACTGCATCGGCATTCTCTCTAGTTGCTCCTGGTCTTGAAGGAGAAGATGGAGAATTTGCTTGCTCACAACGATTTTTAATTCCTGTTGCAACTGCTCGCTGAATAAATTCATCTCTCGCAAGACCAGTCAGACCTCTTGCTTCTGCTTCTGCTCTTGCACTTTGTTGATCTTGGAATTGTGCTTTAGAAAGTGGTTGATCAGATCTTAATCCAAACTTATTGACTGCAACTCCTGAAGGTGGAGGAGCACACTCCTTAGATTGTTCCGGATCTTTTGGTTTGTTTATAACAAGTGCTTCATCAGGAACTTTGATATTTGGATCTTTATTGCCATCAGCAGGTTCTGCAAATCCACTAGTTGCAAGACTTCCTGGTTGAGTATTTGTAACCTTGTTATCACCAATTTTTGTTGATAGTGAAGTTTGAGCATTATTTCCAAGAACACCCATAATGACGGGGACTTGTTGCTCCTGACCATCCAAAAAGAAACCAAACACCATCATTCCCTGACGAAGATTTGATGTTTGTGATGCTGCTGCTTGACCGCCGCCAGCAGTCACAGGATACATCAACTGTGCCCAAGGAAGTTGATCAGAAGGAATCTCAGTCTCCCCCTGATCATGAAGACCAATAATTCTTACTTTATACCTTCTACCCCAACCAGGAATAGAATCCTTATTATCAAATTTTCCCGGAATTATATTATCGCGCCAAGTAGAGTCACTGACGATTTGTCCAATCCACCAGTTAAAACTTGCTCCTAGAAAACCCGAATTAAATAAAGATCCACCTTCCATTAATTATTAGTCCTCATATATTCTACATTCAAGAGAATCTGGATGTGTATCACAATACAATTCTAAAGGAGTTGGGTCGTGGTCTTCATCAGGGTGACTTACTTGATATTTTTCCAAAGAATCTAACTCATCCTCTAAATGGCGTCTACGCTGACCACTTGTATTTGGATTATCAAGTTCATCGCGGTCATCATTAATATGTTGTTGAAGAGTTCTGTCTGTCATAATGGAATAGTTCTTGAGGTATGATTACCAGTTCTTCCAATAGAATCTCTAACTAAATTGAGTTTAGTATAAGTTTCTTTTGTAGAAATGTAATGACATAAATCTGCTATAATATATAGACCGCCATATTCCCTATTAATCTCTTCATCGTTCTTGGCAAGCTGCTTAGCATCACAATAAACAACGTCCCCAGCATGAAGAGAGAAGTCTCCAGGTATTGTAACTGTACTTTTTAATGAAAACAGTTGATTATATCTCATAATAGATTGGTTTAAAATATTTTTAGGTTCAAAGTTTTCTTCTTTTGATTTTTCAATTTGCTGCTGAGTGTTTCCACTAGGAAGAGTTCCTTTATCCAAGAGATAATAGGTTGTCCTTGAGAAGTCTTTATTCTGCCCTGTTTGATTAAACTCTGGATTTAACACTGGAAGTTCTTTTCCTCCAAGTTTAAGAGACTTCTCTTTTTCTTTTGCATTGGGAGTAAGAACTTCATAGTAACAATTGAATGGATCAAATAAAACAGTGCGTGTAGAGAAAGCACCAATCTGCAGTTTCTCTTGAACATCGACACGATTATCTTTTGAATAATCAAGTGCTTTTAGATCATAACCCGAAGGAGTATTATTCCCCCCAGAATCTGGTGTTTGGTTGAAGATAATAGATTTTTTCTTCTCTTGACTTAATAAAGAATCTATAGATTTAAATCGAAATCCTTCTGAAGTTTCATAGAAAAAATATCCAGCAGTATTTCCTTTTGCTTCAGCAAAATTTGGAACTGCTTTTTTAGATAACCAGTTCATTGCATAATATGGTTTCTTATTATTACCAATGAAATTATATGTATTAGAAGTCTCTTCAATATCTAAGTTTTTTTGAGTTGCAAGATAATTTTGATCTGTTAAGATTGTTCGAATATGACTTGAGATCTTTCCATCGAATCTAGTATTCAATCTTATTTTCTCGTTTAAAATATATTCTTTCGAAACCAAATCAAGTTGAACCATAGATTTAGTTGTGTCATCAGAAAGTGGAGTTACTTTATTGACATATAAAACCAAATCTAAAGTTTCTTCATTATTATCTTTAAATTTAATTTGTACTTTTTCTTGCCCAACGATTGGCAATCCTTCCAAAGCACTCTTATCATTAATTGTATTACCAGTATCAGCAAAAGTTACTGTTGCTCGAATAGTATCCTGAAGAATACTCTCATAATACATCAAACGAATTGTGCCATTGGTAACACTCACACTCTGTTGATTCTTATTAGAAATAATATCAATCCTATCAATAAAAGACGCTTCTGCACTTTTTGTAGTAATCTGATTTGCCATTTGTTATTACCTCTTACTTCTATTTAAGTACCTTGATACAGAGTATCAAATGGATTGTCGCCACCACCAGCAAATACTACAGAAGAACCAGAAGAACTATAAGAATCTTCACTCATATAAACAGGAACTTCTACAGGAACCTCAACAATTTGTGTCTCTCCATAGGGTCTTTCATAATCAGTATAAGATTGGAGAATGCTTGCAAGTTGTGGTTTTGTTTTTGCTACATTCAGTTTTTCTAAAATACCAGGAGCAAGCCTATCTAATCCCTCGGTGGTATCTGCATCAAAAACAAACTCAGGTCTACCATCTTCAGCAAGAGTAGCAAATGTTGGTTTACGTACTCTACCGCCTCTTAAATAAGCAACGTGAACGTGATTAGAGTGAAGTGCATTGGGTGCAGATTCATACTTTCCAAGTCCTTTAAATGCAGGTGATCCGTGGATAATCTCAACTGGTTGATATCCATTCTTCTTATTCCATTCCAATAATGCTCTGATTACTGGTGCTTGCTCATCTCTTCCACCAGAACTTGGGTGTGCTGGACCCCATCCACCAATGTCAAGTGCTCTATTTTGATTATGATATGAGAAATAATTACGTCTAAATTGTCCAGGATGTCTTGGGTGTTGGTGAATCTCACCAGTAACACCAATCTTACCTTTATTTGCTTTCATATAATCGCCCAAGTCACCAGCAATTTTTACACCACCAGTACCATAACCAGCACCAGTTCCGCCACCAACAAAGGTTCCTCCACCTGGACCAGCACCAGTAGAAGTTGCAGTTGCACTAAAATCCGGAACTGATCCTACTTTATTCGCACGATAATTGTTATACCACCCATAGTAATTGTCACCTGCTTTTCTTTGAATTCCGCCGCTTACACTATATCCCCTAAAATCTGTTCTACCTTGTATAAATTCTCTTGCATTCTTTTGTAATGTTGGATCCAAAATTGCAGCAGCAACCTTTTTCATAGCACCTTCAGATTGACCAGCTGCTATTCCTGCACTAGCAGCATCCTTAATTGCATACCACTCTTGATTTGGTTTTCCAGTTACACCTGGTCTAGGAAACTTCCAGGTAGGTTCATATTGCATTTGACCAAGAATCAAGTCCTTAATGGTCTTTCCAGTATAAGCTCCAGATGCAAGTCTATTATAAATTGATTGTGCAACGTCTGCCCATGCTTGAGGTTCTCCATCTTCTCTAGAAGCAACAGCAACTAATGTCCAGAAATCAGCGTCTCCTCCCTGAATATTAATCATATCTGGTGAACCAGGTGATCCAGCTCCAGGAACTCCCGCTGCTCCTTCCTTCTTTTCCTTTCTTTCTCTTATCAATCTTAAAGTTTTTTGTGCATTAGTTTCGAATTCATTTTTGAAAGTTCTACTAATCCAACTACTAACATCAACCCCTTTTTCCGCTGCTTCTAAAAATTCATCATCAACCATACCACCTTCAGCAAAAGCAGCAACTAGTCCACCTTTCAATTGACCCTCTTCGAGACCTCTTGCAATCAATAAGTTGAGACCCAATCCAACGTTTTCATAATCCTTTTGCGAAGGTTCTTCCTTTGCTTCTAATTTAGTTGAAACTGCAAGGAGTGGTCCAAAATATTTTGTTTTATCTAGTTGCTCCCCACTCTTGATTAAAGGATCTTTAGGATCTCCTTTAAATTGAGTCTTTGATGGTTTTCTTGCAAGAGCTCTCTTATACTTTCCTTTCTTTTTATCTCCACCAATAGTTCTTCTTGCTCCAGTTTGTGCTTTTCCACCTCTTGTAATTCCACCACCTGCTTTCTTTTGTACTTTTTGATTTTTTTGTTGTGGATTTTTTCCACCAAAGAACATATCATATAATGCTCCACCAGCCATATCTCCAAGAGTTCCACCAGCAAGTCCACCAAGCATAGCACCGGCAATAGA
>Ga0208019_1000968_pt1 | contig 15666 bp, 6 predicted proteins | sample CB_VirMetaG_5_FD_184540 | JGI IMG/M metagenome (GOLD analysis project Ga0208019, IMG submission 184540) | Freshwater to marine saline gradient viral communities from Chesapeake Bay - CB_1508_1D Viral MetaG (SPAdes) (version 4) | ecosystem: Environmental > Aquatic > Marine > Coastal | place: USA...
TTGGAGATCAATGTTTGAACCTGTTGCCTTTTGAATTGAAACTGGTTGATCATTGATTGAAAGTCTGAATGACTTCGTTGATCCATCAAACTTCGAATTAAAGTTATCCAGAACTTCCAGTTCACCAACAGACCAACCATTAAATGAATCACTAAATGTTGATTCAACAGTCAGTTGGAATTCACTAAATGGTTTCGATGTGTCAGTTGGGATTCCAGAATCACCACCAACGGCAAAGGTGAGAATGTCACCATTTTTATAAGAGAATCCAGTTTGTCTAAGTTCAAAGTTGATAACACTCGATCCTTGACCAACAACAATATCAACAGTTGCACTTTGACCATTTCCAACTACAGAAGATGAACTATAGATCAACTCAATGTTGGAATAAGAAAGTGGATCATCAAAGATAACTTCTGGTGGATTTGTTGAGGTGTAACCACTTCCAGGATTTGTAATAGCAACACTTACAATGTTACCACCACTAATTGCAGCGGTTCCAATAAACTCAATATTAGGAATTCCATCACTGTAGGTTTGAACACCAACATTTACAACTGTTTGAATTCCTGCACGATAACCAGATCCAGAGTAACCAATTGAGATAGAAGAGATGGTTCCCAATCCAGAAACAACTGCTGTTCCTCCAGCAGATACCAGTGGTTGATAACCAAATCCTTCAGAAGAACCAACAGAAACAATGTATCCACCAATAGGAAGATCTGTTCTGTTTGGATCGTATCCAATGTCAGATCCAGTTCCATAGAAACGGAGAGATGAGATTCCAGAGGTTTCAGAGATTTGATATTGACCCTGACCAACTTGAACACCTTGTGGTTCTTGGAAGATTCCATTCACAAGAATCATAGCATTGAATGTTGAGAAACCAACAGTGTTTGATCCTCCAGACTGAAGTGTGAATACACTTGTAACACCAGTGAATTGTGATGAAATGTCATCAAACACATAGTTACTTGAATAGGTACTTTGTGATGTGTTTGGTTGACCAGACCTCATAAAGGTTCTACCCTGGAAGGTAGAGTGTGTAGTAATTCCTGTCCAATCTCTGTAATCAGGATCACCTGTGGTTGTGCTTAGTGGAACATTACCATATGGAGCCTCAACAAAGTTTAATGTGTTTCCAATAATGTTATAGTTACCAGAGAGTTTAGTAACTGTAGATCCACCAGTGTGAGCCGCAATCAGTGTTCCGACCTGTGCTCTTCTTACAGTCATATAGTTGGGTCCCTGAACACCAACATCCACAACTCTCATAATCTCATCATCAATCTTGATAATGTCAGCTGCTTTGAATGAGGTGACTCCAGCCACTGGGAAATTCAAATCAAAGTTAACTGAAGCTGTGAGAGTAGTTTCAACATCAGTATCACTCAGAGGTGATTGGATCATATTGTCAATTGCAATCAACGCCTTTGCGTTTGCGTTTGTGGATGTAATACTGTGAGAGGTTCCAATACCAACAGAAGTGATGTCAAAGGTGACAGGTTCAGTTTTGAGTGCATCCTGTGCTGTATTTGAGAACTTGAGTTTTCCACTATCAACAGCAACTACAAACAAGTTGTTGGGAAGTTTATCAGTTAGACCAATTCCAGTAACAGTAGTAGTAGCAATTCCAATTGCTTGTGAAGTTCCAGCACCTGCGTGTGAATAAACAACCTGTTCACCAGTTACGAAGAAGTGATTGTTGATCTTAACAACGTTATCTGTAGTGCTAACAATTCCAGAATTAGAACCATCAAAGGATCTTCTGAAGATTTCAAGACCTTCATGTTTCAATCCAAATGCTGTTGTCAAATCTAATTTGGTTCCTCTGTAAGTAGATGAATTGGAATCAATCCTATCAAATCCAATATCAATAGAATTGGGATTTTCATTTAGATCAAAGATCTTTAATTCATTAGCGTAAACTCTTACTTCAACATCAATGTTTGCTTCTGGTGTATAAACAAGAGAATTTGTTGTCATTCCAACTTGACCCAGACTTGCACCAGATCTTACGTTAGCGAATTCAACAAAGTTTTCACCAAGATCACTTTGAATTGTTCCAACCTCAAACATTTCATATTCAGAGTTGGTTGTATCTGTCACACAAACAATGTGATAACCAGCTTTGAATGGATCATTGAGTGCTACAATTTCTATAGCTGATGGAGAAGTAGAGGCAGCAATTGAAACATAATTAGAACTTAATTTTGAAACGTCCAAAGAATCAATACCAGTTGTGGTTCCAATTCCAGAAACAGATGTAATAAAGGTTTTGGAGGTGAGTGCTGATCCAACATTTGAAGTAAATTTAACTTCTACATCTGTTCCATTCATTTCTACAGAATAAGAACCAAAGTCTGAATCAATTATTCCAAAATTGTTTTGTAACAATCCATATTCAAGTGCATAAACTTCACTCCCATCTGATACAATATTAAATTCAACAGTTGAATAATCATTACCATTGAAATCCAACATTGTAATAACTTTGGCAAAGTTATATGTGTTAGAATCAATAGTGGTGATTACTGTGGTTGTTCCAGCACCAACTGTTGTCAATTCTCCTCTTTGTTGGACAATGTTTCCAATCTCATGTGTTGTTTCAAGATTTCTATCATTCAAAATTGTGAAGTTAAGAACTGAGGTATCATAAGAACTATATTCATAGAAGAATGGATAAAATACTAATGACCATCCAGTTGATGTTGCAAGATAATCAAAGGTTCCAAGATCAGATCCTGGGAACAATTTACCATAAGCGTTTAAGTAACCAACACCATTATTTTGAAGAAGTGAGATAATCTCAAACTGACACTCATTGACAAAAGTTTGATCATTTACAAAAGTGATAACTTTATTAAGAGTTTGATTTTCATCTCCATTCAAAACTTGAGCATATGTTGTTTTTCTTTCTTCACTGTTAAATGTGTCACTGAAATCATCAATTGAAAGAACTCTATTTCCTACAGATTGGAAATAATCAGTAAGAATTTTATTCTCAAATACAATTTCAGATGAAACAAGGTTACCACCAATATAAGATGTTCTTTCAGTAACATTGTCAAAATCAGAATAACAATTCAGATCAACTTCTCCAACAATATCAACAACAATGTCAACATCTGAATTGACTGTACTAACAATTACATCAGATCCACTCAAGGAACTGTCACTTTCTGCTTGATAATCCGCAAACTTTGCAAATCCTGATGTATGATTCAAAGCAGAAACAGGATCTTCCCAAGTGTCATAATCAACTCTTGATGATAATGAGTATGAGAAGTTCTGATAATATTCATTATTAGGAATCCTCTGTAGATCATTGTTCAAGAATCCTGTTTGTCTCTGCCAACCATCAATAACAGTTGCACCAGCACCAATGTTGATTTGTGCGTTGTAATCAAACTTCTTCTCAATAACTGCTTGTGTTTGAGAACTTAAACCTTTAACAACACTACCTACAACAAATTCTTTAGGTGTTGAGATCTTCAACATCTCAATGTTTGGTTTCCAACTTTCAACAATTCCTTTTGAACCATCAGAAATGACTGTCTCTCCTTCAAGGAAATCATTAGTCTTGAGGACTGATTTGAAGATTGGGAACTGTTCTTCTGGAACAACTCTTCCAAGAGTTGCATTAATAATGATTCCTGGAATGTCCCCACTATTGAGAACATCTTTCAATGTGTATTCAACATATGCACCTGTTCCACCAATGCGACCATCTGCACCAGTAATTGTAAACAGGGTATAGTTATAATCAGATGAGTTGTAACCTTTACCTGTTGTACCAATTCCAATATTAATATCTTCAACCAATACCTTTCCATTTACTTTGAATGGGAAGTCAGATGCATTACTAAATGTTTGGTTTAGATATGCTCTAACAATATTAGATGAATATGTGATTGAAGAAATTCCAATTCCATTTGAATTATTTGTAGGAATAATTCTTGGAGGAACATTATACATTCCAGTAGTATTCTGAAGAATACTTACTTGATTGTCTCCAAGTTGATATTTGATATCCAGATCAGTAACAACTTTGTTTGTATAACCATCAACTACAACAAGGTCAGGAGATGTCAAATAATTTCTTCCTGAAGAAGTAATTCCAATGGATTCAAAAGATGTGAGAGATTCAAGTGACAGAACCTCTGGAAGATTTGCAACAAAGTTGAGTGTCTTATCAGTTGGATAATCAAATCCAATATTGTCTGAATTGAATCTGGAAAGTAAGACTTCACCAATTTCATTACTCTCTGCATAAAGAATGGCACCAGTTCCAAACCCACTTACAACCTTGGGGATTGAAGGAAGTGATCTATAACCAGAACCGTCATTTGTGACTTCAACTGTTCTAATTGGACCATAAACTGTTCTGGATTTGGTGTAGTATGAGGAATTAGAATTTGTTGAATTATATTCAAAAACTCTTGGAATTTGTGAGATACTAAACTCAAATGTGGTGGATCCAATTCCTGAAATTGTGTGCTCACCATCATAAGATGTTTTAACAACATCAATCTCACTATTTCCAGGAACAGTCAAATCTTTAACAATTTGACTCTTAACTACAGGAATAACATTGGTGTTATCTAAATCAAATTGATACCAAAGATTAGTTGGGACTTGATCACTAATTCTGATTGTGAGATTTGCAGTTGAATCAATACCTACTTTACCAGACTTTGTTACTTCAAAATCATTTGTTGTTTCAGTGGTGTAGAAACTTTCACTATAATTATTTGATTTGTAAATGTTTAAATCAAATGCAGAGTAATTGATACCACCCAAAATGAAAGAGAGTGATGAATCAGAAAGATCAAACTTCAGATTGTTATTTCTGTGAGTTTCAACAAGAGGGTTAATTCTAGACAGTGTGCCACTTGATTGACTGGTTAGGTCTACAAATTTGGGACTCAATTGGTTGATCTGATAAAGATCATTTACAAGTCTAATTCTATAACGATCATAAACAATAACATAATACATTTCATTATCAATTAAACCACCTGCTGGTGAAGTTGCAGTATGGACAACACGATCACCTGTTCTGAAGATATTATCAGAGAAGTAGATTGTGTTCAGTTTTGTATCAATGTCAGATGCTGAGAAGTCTTGTGGATCAAAAACAATTCTTCTGTTATAGTCATTATATTTGACAATAATTGTTTGAGTGTCAGTTGGTTTGATAGTTAAATTGATCTTATCATTTTTAAGAAGACCATGAGTTGATGCTGTAGAAACAGTTACAGAAGTCTTATCAACCTGACCAGTGATAACATTAAGAAGATCTGTCTTGAAACTATGGTGATCACCAGTACCATAATCTGTGAAGTATAGAAGACCGGCTTCACTATTAACACCAACATAAGAACCAGTGGTTCCTAATCCAACTCTGTTTGTTGCAATTCCAATAAAGTCCCTAGAAAGAGGTGCAACATAGAAGAAATCAAAATCATCAATTGAACTATAAGAAGGTGTAACACCATTCCACACAGTCAGAACAGTTCCACCATTTGAATTATAGGAAACCTTATCATTTAGAGAGAGTCTATGGTCAGGAATGTAAATTGATTGTGGTTCAATGAAGATTTGTGTTTTACCAACTCCAGGATTGGAGAACACAATAGTAGAACCTACACCTATCCCTGTTGTGGTTCCAATTCCAACTGATTCTGTAGGATCAAAATACAACTCACGATTGAGTCTAAATGTCTTTGTTGTTTTTGTAGAACCAACATTAATATTAAACTTTCTGGGATCTTCAAAAAGAATTTCTCTGTTACTGTATGCAGATCCAACAGTTCCATTTTGTTCTCTAAGAACTCTGATACGTTTTGATGGTTTATCAACATTCAAAACTTTAACCTGTTCAGTTCCAATTCCAAGAATATCATTTTCACGAATGAATGGATATTCAAGTGCACCAGAAACATAAAAATAAGTTGTAATTCCTGTAGCACCTGCAGTTCCAACACCCAATGTAAGAACAAAGTTGTCTGATCTAACTCCTACTTGATAGGTTCCATCAAATCCTGTGAAATACTCAGAAATTCCATTAACATTAACTACATCAAGATCAAGTAAGTTGTGTGGAACTGAACTAAAACCAATAAATTGATTTTTGTTAGTATAAGGTGAAAATTCAATGCCAAGGAAAATAGATGAAGAAGTACTTACAGTGTTAATTGTTTTACCAAAAACAGTCTGAACCTTTGCCTGAGCATCTTTACCATTTGTATCATTATTATTAAAAACAAGTCTGTCACCAACTTGATAATTGTTACCACCACTGAAAACAGTAACTGAATCAATGTTTCCAGTTTTAGCAGATTCAATGTCAAGTGTTTGTGCCTTAATTTGATTTGAATTAAAGATGTATGAATATCCACTTTTTGCATCATTGGTATGATAGAAAGAAGTGTTTCTAAACCAACCATCATTTTCAACATTATAATCATTTTGATTATAAAGTGAACTTGAGTTATTGAGGTTTGGTTGATTTCTAAAAGTATTACCTATGATGTAAGGGAATGCAGGTGCTCTAAATTTATTGAATGGACCACTTGTTTCATTGGATGTATTAAAAGTGGCAAAGTAAGCATAAACACCATTTGGAAAATCAGGTGTTACACCAAATTTACCATTATGTTCATCTAAGTCACCATTACCTGTGAATTCATAATCTTCAACAAAGGTCCCAGCAGGATAAAGAGAAAGAGGTGGTCTATTAGTTGTAGAACCTGTCAATGCATATCCTGACAACATCTGGCGAATAATTCCACCTTCTCTGGTGGAATATCCATAAGGACCATAGATTGGATTACCATCATATGCCCAACCCAAAATTGGTGAGTGATTACTACTTACAATTTCATTACCATCTTGTGTCAGAAGATCAGGAACACCATAGGCAGTCTGACCATCAGAGTTGAGAGAGTAAGTATTTTCTCTTAATTGTCTTGGTGCATAAGCATGACAATATTCAAGTGAATTTCTAGAGTTATTTTCTTCAACAAATCCATCATCATTATTAATGATAGGAAAGTTTCTGGAAACAAGGTTAATTGTCCATTTATGAATTTCAGGAGTAAGTTTTGCATCATAACCTGAGGAAATGACACCAATTGATGTGGTGTTGTCATAACCAATTCCACCATTAATAATTTTGACTTCTACAAGTCTTCCATTATCAACAATTGGAGTAAGTTTTGCATGAGTTCCCTTTCCACTAATAAGAAGAACAGGAGGAGAATTATATTGATGACCATTTGAATCAATAATGACATCAACAATTCTACCATTACTGATAATGGGTCTTACTAGTGCACCTTCACCACTCTCAAGAGTGACAGTTGGAATTCTGTTAAAGTTTAAGATTTCAGAAGAACCATATCCAACACCATTATTGGTGAGTTGAATGGAATCAATTGATCCTGTAAAAATAGGTTGAACTTTTGCGTTAAAGTCTCTTGTTGAAGTAGTGGAAATTCCAATCACACCTTCAATTGTAACTTTGATTGGTAGGTAGTTGAATGAACCAGAACCTGTTGAGTCAAAATCAACTAAAATTCCATTATTGAAGAAATAATCAGTTGATGTTGATCCAGTTCCAACTTCACATAAGGAAAAATTATTATTATCAACCTTTACAACAAAATATTCTTTATTTGTAGATAGACCAACAACACCAGTTGAACCTGCATCATATTTGATGATCTCTTTATTATTATATCCATGATTATTAATATTGATTCTATTCAATGAGGTTGAAACACCAGATGAAGTAAAGAACCTTTGCTTGTTTTTATAACCTCTACCTCTTTCAACAACCTCTACACCTGTAACAACTCTTTTTTTCTTGACTGATTCAATTTCTTGAATACCAGTACCAAAAGAAATAAGATTAACAGTGTTAATTCCAACATTTGCATCACTATATGTGTTATGAAGTTTAATTGTTAAGTCATCAACAATTGAAACATAATACAACGCATCAGTTGACAGTCCTGAAATAACAGTTTCTTTATTGGGTCTATAAACTACTTGTTCATTTGGTGCAAACTTGTGATAAGAACCAAAACCAATGGTGTCACTTGTGACAGAGACCTGTCTTGCAATCAATTCTGCATTAAAACTATTTGAATGAGTAACAGGAGTCATTCTGACTTCTGCAACTGCATTTACTTCAGGATTTCCTCCAGTAATTTTCACAACTGGAGTTTCTTGGTAATCAAATCCAGTATCAATGATGTCAACTCTTGAAAGTGAACCATCAACTGAAACCACACCAGTAGCACCAGTTCCAACAGAATCACTAATGTTTAAAACTGGAGGATTAATTACACCATATGCTAATCCTCCACTTGCTATATCAATACCTTCAAGATCACCATAATAAATCTGATTATTTGACTTGTAGTTGAGAATTTCAACTCCATTGACCAATGTACCTACAAATCCTGAATTGGTTTCAAAATTACCAACCTTTTTAGAGGGTGCATCAATTTCTCTAACAATTGATTGTGCAGTTAGATCTTTTTGATAAAAATCATAATAAATGAATTTATTGTCTTCTACATTTCCAACTAAGTTTAAAAACTTATTTGAAAAGAGATCTGCTCTACTTCTGGAAAGTTTAATATTATTCTCATCAACTCTTTTAACATATAAAACCGCAGCACTAATATTATCAAATGAATTAATTGTTTCTGTGACAACATCAACACCATCAGGAGTGGTGGTTGTTGTTCTGACAATTCCTGGTTGATAATAAACTGCATCACCAGTAAAGAAACCATGATCAGATGTATTGGTTAATTTGATTGTCTCACCATCTGATGAACTTCCAGAGAATGTAATTTTTTTATCATAGGGATTGATTTGTGTATCCCCATAAAATGGAATTGAGTTAGATGTAAGCAGAACATTTCCATTAAACTTGGAATAAGTGTTCTGAACATTTGCAAAATAATTACCCAGAACTGGATAACGAGTTGAATTACCTTTTAGAAGTTGATTTTCAACACTGTAAACTAATCTGGTGTCAACAGTTCTTGAGAATCTTGCAACAAACTTAGTTTTTGAAATAATTTTATAGATTGTACCATCTGTGATACTACCAACTGAACTCTTCAGTCTAATTTTATATTGAGGATTCAGAAGTTGATCATCAAATGTTTGTATTTCATAAGCATTTTCTGTTGCGTCAACCAGTTTGATTGATTCAACATCCCATTCTGTTTTGGTGTTAAATTTCCAGTTTCTGGACCTGGTTTGTTGATCCTCATAACCAAGAGATTGTAACGAAATTGTATCACCTTTGTTATAATAATTAGTTTTTCCATCTAACTTCAATTCTGTTAGAGAAGATGTCATTCTTACTCTAATTTGTTGAGAAGTATCAAAACCAACATAACCATATGAATAACTGTCTTCTCTAATATCAGTTTTTTCTGAAATACTTTCAAATACTTCACTTACATCTAAAAACTGAGTATAATTTTTATTTCCATAGACAATTGTAATATCATCACCATCAATATTCTTTGTTACAAGGTATCCAGTTTTTGCAAATCCTACAGTTGAGTCAACATCAATAAAAGTTGCACCAATTGATACTGGACTCAGAATTTTAGTTTTTGGATTTGGTTCAAACTTACCAAAAATTGTTCCATTTGTGTCAATATCTCTTTGATAACCATAATCAATGGAAATCTGATAATACTGACCTTGATCATAAAGAATTCTTTCAACGTTTGTTACTGTTCCTCTGGAATTTGTGGAATCTTGATATAATGTAAGATTTTTGAGTTGGAGTGGATCTCCAACGATTTGTTCAACAACAAAATCTTGAGTTACTGAATAAAATGCATCAGATGGACGGAACAATTGTTGACTTGGACGGATAACATTTACGTCTTCTCCATAAAGTGCCTTGAAAAGGATCTTAAATGCATTATCTGTTCCTTTTGACTGATAAAAGGAGTCTGCATTTTGAACAAAGTTCCTTTGGTCTAAACCAGAATAAAGAGTTCTTTCAGTAAATCCTGGTACAAATTGATTTTTGAGTTTTTTAAAGAATTCTTGAAGAAAAAGAATGTTTAAGTTGTAAATAACTGCACCAGATTTGTGCTTGTCTGCCTCAGTTTCTGTAAAAACAAGTTGATCTGGTGAATTTGAACCAACATAAGTGGTAATTCCACTAAAACCTCTTACACAACCTTCAAATGTTGTGTCTGTTTTGTAATCATATGAAATAATTTCATTATCAATCTTCAATAATCCATTTTTATCAGGAAATCCTTCTGTAAAATTACCTGAAGCAGAAGAATTAATGGTCTGACTCACATAATCTAAGTCAGTTTCAAGAATTGTAGAATTTTTGAGTGCAAAAAGGTTATCAAGCTTGACATATTGGTCAAGATTTTGAACCAAATCAAGAACACCACCTTGATATTCTTGAGAAATGTAATATTGTTGTAAAAATTCTTCTAACAGTGGGAAATCCTCCCTCACATATCGAGGAAGTTGACTGGCTACAATGTCCTGAAACTGAACTCTATCTATTTTCATCTATTTTAGTAAGAATATGTTGTACCAGAAGTTGATGTAACCGTTGTTCTTGCGTAAACACTGCCAGTTGTGGAAGATGTTGCGGTTGAACTACCATTAGTTCCACCATTTGTTTGAGATAAAGATGAAATCATTGGTGTTCCACGAACTAAACTGTTATTTTGATAACTGGAAGAGACAATATAGTCACTTCCAGATGAATCATCACCTGAAGAAATACGATCGTTAATCATATTTACAACAGTATTTGAGGGGTCTAGTTGAAGATAAAGATCTTGAAGACCAATTACGTCATTTGAGTAAGGTGTCACAGAGATTTCAACCAAAGGAACACCACGATTAACAACTGTGGAAAGAATTTTAATTGGATTTAATCTAATTTCACCTTTGATGTAATCAATGATACCGATATTGTTTCTAACAACAACATATTCAGTGGGAGAAAGTAACTTAAAGAGAAAAACTGTTCCAGTTTTAAGATCAGAATTAGGTGTATCACCAAGATAAACAGTATCACTTACACCACTAATCTTAAATCCAGAGGATTTAATGTTAAATCCAATGGTTTGGTCATTGTAAACTGGTCTATGACCATGGTTTTTGACATGAAATCTATTTCCATAGCAAATTTCATATTCTGCAAACTGATCAAGTTTGGCTCCCATGTCACGTCTCATATCAACAGTGGTGATATTTGAAGTAATTGATTCGTGACTTTGGTCAATTACCTTCTGAAATTGGCTGTATTTGAATCTTGCACCAAATTTATTCAGTTGACTTGAGTCTGCATAGTTATTAATATTGGTTGTTACAATACTTTTTACCAATTGTGGTGATGGTACAAGGTTAGTATTGTAATAAACTGCCGAATTGGTCTCAACATATAGGTATTTGAGGTCAACCAGTTCACTTACAATTCCTGCAACAGTGTATTTTCTGAGTTCTAACCCCAGATTTCTCTTGACTTCTGATGAAAGATAGACTCCATTGAAGGGTTTGATGCTCACAAACACCTTACCATAGACTGGTGGAACCAAATCTTCACCACCAAATGCAGTAACTGACTCTGTTTCAGGGTAAATTTGAGGAACAATTGCCTCAAAATCTGTTGCTGTAACTGCTCTGTACTGTGAAGAGTAGATTTGAGTGGAATATTTTCTTACAGATTCAACACCTTCAATGTTTGAACCACCATAGGATGCAGTATTTGTTGATAAAAGTGAAATTCCTTGTGTAATAGAGTTACCATTATTATCTTGAATTCTTCCAGCAAAGGAAAATCCATCAACTCCATTACCATCTTCACCATTTGTAATGATATAACTTGCATTAATGTAGTTTGGTTCTTGTAACTTCTCTCCAAAAATACCATCACCAAACATCAATTCATATCTTTCACCATCAACTTCCTGTAAGAAGTAAATTGGTGATGTTGAAGTTACATCAACAAGACTATCAAATTGATTAAATGTTCTTGAAATTGTAGATTGTTCTGACTCTCTTACAACTACACTGATTAATGAGGTATCAACACCTGCATTGTCAAGAATAAATTTTTGATTTGGTGTTTTTGAACTTACAGTAAAATCCTGTGTGATGTAAGTTCCTTGATAAATGTCTACATTTTTAAACTCTGCGATTCCATTTGATTTGACTGGTGCTGTGATATCAGATGGAATTGAGAAGACATAACTTGTAGAACCAAGTTGTCTGTTTGTGACTGCAACCAGTCCTGCTTTAAGTGTTAATGAAACTGCAGTGGTGTTTGAGGCATTAACATTAAAAGAAATATTAGCTACTGATGCTTTACGTGAACGAGGAACATAACCAATGTTTCTTGCAAGAGAGACCACATTATTTCTCAATGTGGCACTATCAATGAATACCTCATTCGTCACCATATTGGCGTTGTATGAGTTTATGTAAGTGTTGTATGCCAACGTGTCAATGATCGTTGAAAGGTTAGAACCTTCAAAGTCATAATCAGTAAAGTTGGAATTAGATCGTAAGTAATCTTTGATGGATTCTTTTATCTGATCAAAGTCTACGTTACTAAAATTTACTAAAGGCATTTTACCTAGTAAGCTCGAGGGCAAATGTTAATTCTTGTTGTTCTGCATCAATACCAACAATGTAATAATTAATAATCACATCAAAGGCATTATCGTCAAAGTTAGGATTCACTTCAACTTTGATAAGTTCAACTCTTGGTTCGTAACTATTAATTGTATTCTCAATCTCAACACGAATTGCTGAAGCAGTCAATTCGTCCATATTTTCAAATAACATCTCAGAAACCCTTGATCCAATATTAGGAGCAAAGGGCTTATCACCAGGAACAGTTAAGACAAGGTTTCTAACAGAGCGAGCAATAGCAGTTTCGTTCTTAATCACAATCAAGTCATTGTTGACTGGATTGATTTGAAAAGAACCACTTACGTCTTTAAATCCTTTGCTAGTCCTTTCAACTGGCACAATAGTTGTTACAACAAATCTGTCTTATTTAGTCAATAAGTGTCACCTGTTGAGAACCACAAGTGCAAATGTGATCAGGGTCAGAACAATCAGTTGTCTCAAAAAGACCATCAGTGTTCTGTTTCTTGCGATTCTTTGGAGTCTGAACATCGTTCGCTATCTCCCTGAGAAGATTCTGTTCGTTGTTTTCCATTTCTCTCCTTTGATGTTTTCCAAAAGTACTCATCTTCACGTCCCATACCTAATCGATCAAATCCATTCTCTACAGAATATTCAATTGTTGATACTTTGAAATCTGGTTGTAATGGATTTTCAGGTGTGAGACTATTATCATAGATTCTCATTCGATTGTTTGGATAAAGAGCAAACTGCCCATTCTCCAATTCAATCAAGTTATGAGACTTGTGTTCTGCTGGTTTCTCACTGGTTGCATAATCAATTGAATCAGGATCACTATGATAGTTATCTATGGTACAAATGTAAGTTCCTTTCACTATACCATGATCACGAGTGTAGAGTTCAAAATCCATTGAACCAATGAACTGTTTATGAATTGAGACTACACCATAATCCATACAGTTCCAAAACTGTAGATTAGGTAGATTCATATCAGGTGTTGGTGTTACTGGTTTTGACACAAATGCACTAATTGGTAACTTATCATACATTGCAGCATATTCAGGTAGATAAGTTTCAAAGTAGAAAGCACGTCCTGGAATGGACTTACAAGAGATCCAAACACCTTTAACAAACTCTCCATGACCAAATTGATGATCAGTTAGATATTCCTTTCTTACCCATACTTCTTCACTGGGAAGATTGCAAATAAGTGTTGACATAAGATTTTAGTTTTATTTAAACATCAAAAAAACCCCCTGATGGGGGTTAAGACATTATCCACGTCCTTGACCACGATAACGTTTCCTTTTGGGATTAGCAGAACTAGCTGCATACTTTGTATGTTTTCCTGAACCCTGACGAGTCTTTTTAGGTTGTGACTCAATAAAAACACTACCAAGAAGAGACTTCTTTAGCTTTGCCATTTAAACTCCTAGTGTAAATCAAATAACTCTTGTCTTCTCGTGACCCACACGAATACGAGGATCACACCAAATTTCATAACCTGCTTCAATTGCATCCAAACAGAAGGATACATCTTCACCACACATATCTTGAACTGCACCAGATTCAAAGACTTGCATCTTTGGTGCAAACCATGGATACTTCATCTTCTCATCTTCAAACACACCATTCTTGATCATGACCCAACCAAAACCAGTGTAGTCAACAGTAAATGGTTTCTTACGCTTTGTAATGCCATCTACCATCTCGTGATTCATCACACCACCATTATTACGGAAATCATCCTCTTCTAACCAGTGTGCGACAGATGTAGTTCTTCCATCTTCAGTGGAATACCATCCAGCACTAATGGGATGATCCTTCTCTTCATCAATTGTTCCATCTTCATTCATTGCTTCAGCTGGAAGTGCTAGATCACACAATTGCCAAAACTTCTCTGTGTTGAACATAATATCACTATCAATCCACAACTGATAGTCATACTTCAATTTACCATCCCATGGAATCTGATCAGGTCCACGAAGAACATTTGCACCCAGACACTTACAACGTGCAAAGTTCACCATTGAACTATAGTCTTGTGAGATTTGAATACTCATCTGATTTTGAACTAAGTCAAAACAAAGTTGAACAAAGTTCTTCATAAAGGCATATGAACATCCTCGTCCTGGAAGACAAAAGACAATTGCCTTCCCACGCATTCGTTCCTTAATGGCATCATAATCCCATTCTGCATCCTTCTGTTTTGAAGGCGGTTTAGATGCCTTTACAGTAAATCCTTTCGCCATTGCTAAGTAATCACTCCATTTCAGGTTTATTATAACGGGTTATTTAGTCTCTATCAAACATTCATTTAAAGTGTTCAAGCTTGTACTAAACACAAGTCCAAATACAAATGTGTGATGAATGATTGTCATCCAATCCAATGAGTTTTGTAATTCGTCCATTTTTTCTTTAGTACGATGGTTCCATACACATGTCGTCTTTCCCCGCTGTTTTCACCTCACAAGTCTCATAGTCTACCTCAACTCCTTGTGTCACATAATACTCCATTAAACCTTGAAATGATTCTTCATTCAGATTATTGTGAATACATTTACCATCTCTGTAGATGTGAAAAACATAAGTTACCATAGTTACCTTACCTGTTCTGTGTTTGTGGGCCCTTGTAGACCCTCTGAGGGGTCTGTGAGATTGTTTGTGAATGAGAGTGTCATCATCAGTAAACTTCCAATCATCAGGTATCTGAGACTCACGGAAGATGTTCTGAGTAATCTCATTATAGCACAAACTATTTTATTTTCTCTCTGACTAAAAAGAGTGTTCGAAGAATTGGGAGAAGGTGTTACTTCCCATTCATCAGGTTGTATCTGTGGTTCTGGAATGTCTTTCTCCCAGGCCCTTTCGAGTGCCCTTCGATGAAACTCCAATGATGTCTTTCTTGTAAAAGGGTCTGTGGTCATAAAATTACCTGGGAGAAATTTTTCATAGAGGTTCTTAGAAATCCTTAGAAATTCTTAG
>Ga0208019_1000969_pt1 | contig 15661 bp, 12 predicted proteins | sample CB_VirMetaG_5_FD_184540 | JGI IMG/M metagenome (GOLD analysis project Ga0208019, IMG submission 184540) | Freshwater to marine saline gradient viral communities from Chesapeake Bay - CB_1508_1D Viral MetaG (SPAdes) (version 4) | ecosystem: Environmental > Aquatic > Marine > Coastal | place: USA...
TAAATTGATCTAGAACTTTTGTATATTTATTAAATACTTCTTCTGAAAAGTTCTTAGTAACTAATTTCATTAACAACCTCTTTTATTAAATCTTGTCTTTATAATAATAAATATAGGAAATCGATCTTAAACGAATGGATATGCATTCTCAAAAGATAATCAATCTTTTATAATTTTTAATTTATTGTCATTTGGCTCAGGTGTCCAATTTTCATTACAAAATAAATTTTTATAAGTAAATTTATTTGAAACTATCACTCTTAATAGTCCAAATTCTTTTCTATTTTTTTCTAAATATTCTATTCCTTTGTTAAGGTTAAAAACTTTATCTTCAACTTCGTCCGCACCGACGCTAAACAACGGGTCGCAGTAATATTTCTTAAAATCTTCTTCTGATCAAGCCCATTTATCATATAGTCTTCTTTTATCATCGATTAACGGAGTTTCTTGTAATTGTCCAATTTTTTCAACAAAATATTTTTCATTTCTTGGCTTTAAAAATAAAAGCTGATCTATATCCATATTTGTAATAAAGTCAGCAGCTAAGGTTTTATTTGAATAATTATTAATAGAAGCATTATTTAAATAATCTCATCTAATAGCGGAAAACGCTTGTTTATTTCTTAATTGTGGAGAGCTATATTTATGAATAAGAATAAAATCATATATCATAGAAAAATGGTTAGTTAATCCTCCGGTTTCTTCTAACTCTAATTCGTTACCTATTTTAAATGTTTCTATTGCTATTTTTATTCATTCTTTTAAAAAAAGAGGTAATACGTCTGTGGTTATTTTTGCAAAAAAATCTTTTTTATGTTGATTAAATCTTTTTTTAACAAAAGTTTTAACTTCTTCAGTTGTTCATTCTTTTTCTAAGGTATATTCTTTAAAAGAAGAGCTAGAAACTTGGTTGTTTAGTTTTTGAATAACAGTTTCTTGAAATATTTTTTCAGCTAACTGCATAGATGGTTTAGCTAAAACAAAATCAACCAAATTTCGATATTCTTCGGGATTTACATAATTTTCATAATATAAACTATAATTTTTTGGTCAAGTTTTATAACTATTCATTTTATCTTCGTTAGATAATTCAACTTTATAATTATTACCATTTTCTTTTATTAAAGTATAAGGTTCCTTATAATCTGTTTCATCAAAAAAGTTTGCAATAAAATCTTGAGCTCATTTAAATAACATTTTTCTATAATAAATAATAGGTTCTTCTGAAACAGAATTAATTTGATATGCTAATCCATATTTCTTTAATCAACTGTTTAATTTTAATCTAGAATCTATACTATGGTTAACATATTGTTTTCATGAAGATAAACTATAATTTATTTCTTCATTCATACTTTCTATTAAATCATATAAATCATTAGAAGATCCAATTATTCCAGCGACAGATGGAGAATCTGTAATTATGTATTTTTCAATAGTTGATCAAGCAAAATTACGTATGTCTGGTGTTTGAGTAAAGAATGGAAGTCAAGATCTAGAATGGTAACCTTCTAACGTTCAATATTTTTCTGGGTCAAGATTAAGCTTAATGTCTTTTCCACCAAACATTAAATTATCATTTATAGAAGGGTGATCTAATCTTTGAATAGTAATTATAGAGCCAACATCTAAAATGATTTGTCCGGTTTGAAGTGCATTATCAAATTCTTCTAAAGTATTAAAAACAAAAGTATCTTTTGTTGTTTGGAATTTTTCATTTAATTCTGTAAAAGGCATAATAAAAGAATCTAATTTTGTAATAGGTTCGCTTTCATCCATACCTAAAATATAATTAGGATCATCAGTTAAATTTGCATTCAAACTAGTAATTAAACCGGAAAAATGGTTTAAATCTTCAGAAGTATTAGGCCATCAATTATTATATTTAAATGCCTTACTAGCAGCTAAATAAGGAATATAAAAAATATCTGGATTATATGCTAAAATAGGATAAGCATTTATTCAATGTTGATTATATTTATTTCTTAATAATACAATGTTTTTAGATGGCTCTTGAGAAAAATGTTCGAATAATGAAGTAGATAAAGAGTTATCTATTTTAAAATTAGATGATAAAGGTCATAAATTTTGATATTTATATTTATCAAACCATAAGAATTTAGTATTTTCACTTGTATTTTCTATTGTAGAACACTCACTTAATAAAAAATAAGAAAGATTTTTTCTATATAATTCTTCAGAAGTAGGTTCATCTCCACGATTAGGTAGCTTTGCGTAAGTTAATAATTCTGCAGATTCATTGAACCAATTCATAGCATCACCTTCAAAATTTCATTTTTCAAAAGTATCTCTTTTTATATTAGCAGATATAGAAGGAAAATGATTAAAATCTGTATAATATCTTTTCTTTGAAAAGAAATATGACGGTAATACAAAATTAGTTGCGAAAAAATTTGTGGTCTTAGATAATAATCCAAACGAATCTAATGTTTTATTTATATCAAAATTTTCATATAGAATTTGATAAACTTTATTCAAAAAACCAAAATCCATTTTTGTTGCTTCTCAATCGTGAAGTCAGTTTCCATGTTGATCAATTGAATAAGATAATTTTGTAATTTTATATAAACCAGTTTGGGGCGCCACTTTAGAGTTTAACGCAAAAATGTCATCCGTAGATATAGTTTCATTTTCTTGTAATGATTTTTTAATAGATTCAGAAGAATCTAAAGAAGAATAAATAAAAACAGGAGCAAATATCTTCAATCCAGGAACATAAAAACTTTTAACATTTGCTTTAAACAAAAGAGAATCATATAAAGATCTTAATAAGTCTTGTTTTTTTCCAATATGATCAAATGAACTAATAAAATCAGAACCAGAAAGTGAATTATAAATTTTTTCTGTCATTTGAGTAGTAGAATTTGAATTAATTCATTCAACTATATTTTCAGTATTAGTATATGTAGAATTTTCTGGATTAGCCATAAGCTGTAACATCGCTACTCTATTTTCTACTTTAGATCTATCTGTAGAAGAAAGAATATCTGGATTTTGAAGCAATTTTCTTATTCTTTTTAATTTTTCATCAAATCCTTCTTGATGTTTTTGCGGTAAAGAAAAAGCTCCTATTTGATAAGGCAAATCAGATTGAGTTTCAGATGATGATTGGAGTGATATAATATTATTATCAGCATATTTATTAATGTAAATAGAATTTTTATCCATTTCGTCAAAAACATCTTTTTGAACTTTTAAATAAAGATCATATTCTCTTTGAGATAAAATATGATTTCTAGAATCACTGATTAAAATCTCTAATCAACCACTATTTCCAGAAGAAGAAGAATCTTTTTCTTCCATTTTTTCTATAAAATTTTTAAAACCATTTTCAACTTTATTTTTGTAATTTTTATCATGTAAAATTACATTAAAAGATAAATCGGTAAAAGAATCTAATTGAGATTCAATAAGGTTAGACATTTCTTGAGATTGAGATAAACCCTTTTTTTCTACTCAAACTCATTTTTCTTGTTGATCATCATATTCTCTTTCTATTAATCTAGGATTATCTTGGTTATATTTTATAGCTTCCCTAGGACTACTTCCGAACACTCAAGTTCAAGTTGCCGCTTCTTGCTCACTAAGAGCTGATACAGTTATTGAATTATTGAATAGACTAAAATTTTTAGCAGCTAGTAATCTTCATTTATAAATCTGATTTATCATTTCTTTACTAAAAGATTCAACAGAATAATTTAACTTATTAAGTCATGCATCACTTTGAGTAGATACTTTATATATTGGATAATCATAATAACTAAAATATTCTTTTGCTTCATATTCTTGAATATCGTCTTTTTTTATTTTTTTTTCTATATCGTAAAATTCAACTAATTTTTCTCTTATAATTCTGTCAATTTCCACTTCACCAGTAATTGGCCGGTTAAAATACAACGCGGCCTTGCGGCCACCCGAACCTTTTACTACATCAAAAGTTTTGATTAAAGCATCATTTAGTTCTTCAGCGTCTTCTTCATTTAAATAAAAACTAGCAAGTTCTGGTGTTAATAATTCATCTAAACTCAAAATGTCAGGCTCAGATTTATAATGAATTTTTGTTCCAATTTTGGGCCTTTCTCTATCATCATATAATATCTCATTATGTGGACCTAAAACCTGATAAGAGGTATAAGTATTTTCTTCTATAAAACAAGATTGAGGAAATGTCGCAATAATTTTTCTTCATTGATTTCAACCTTCCATAGAAGAGTCTTCATCATATTTTTCTTCTTCTTTGATAGAAGAATAATTTCAAAGATAGTTCGTATTTCCTTTATATTCAAAACATGCATCTGTATATTCAGAATTATGAAATAATTTAGAAATTTCATTGAAATCAAAAAACGAGAAAGAGACGAATTCTGGATCATCTTGATCAGTAGAAATATTAATATAATTTAATAATGATCCATTAAACCTTTCATTAATATTTTCGTATTTATTAGGATCTGAAGCATCAACTTCAAATGTAACTAAAAAATTATTACTTATTTTATAAGGATTTGTAGAATTATGAAGTTTTCTAAATTCTCAAGCTTTTAATCAAAGAAGATGAAGCATAAAATTAGCGGCATCTATAACTAAAAAAGAACTATCTTGCGTTTTATTTTGAGATTGACTTCTATTAGAAGAAGTATTATCATTAGATACTACTGTTTTAGGAACAAAAACTAAATTTGGGTTTGAATTATCTTCATCTAATGTAGAAGATTTTAATATTCCTTTTTCTTTTAAATAATCTAAAATTTCTGGGCTTAAAAGTTGCAATACAGAAATTTTATCACCAAATTTTTCTTTTGTATTATATGCAAATTGACATAAATCTAATTTTACAGTAGCGGAATCATATTGGTCAAAACTAACTTCAAAATTATTAATAATTCATTCATCAAATTCACTATCTTTGATAGAAGCATTAATCATTCTTTCATATTTTTCATATTCTTTATCAACATCCATAGTTTCGTTAAAAAAATTAGGATCTAATCTATGAATGAATTCTTTAAAAAATTTAGAAGGATTATCCGAATTTTCAAATAAATTAAAAAATCCTGTGGTTATTTTAATTTTATTTGCTGGAGTTAGCAAATATTCCATTAATTTTGTTTTTATTAACTGTTCATGTTCTAAAAAAATCGTTAATTCAGCTTTTCTAGATACAAACCCTTCATTTATTCATTCTACATTATAGTTTTGAATTCTTATTTGGTTATGTAAATCTAAATGAGATGCTATAGGCATATCATTATCTTTTAATGCATCTAGAGTTTTTTGTAAATTTTCAATTTGTGTTAAATTTAAATTTTCATTGTCATTTAGAGTTTCTGATATAACTCTAAATGGTTGATTTGTTAATTCTGTATCTTCGCTTAAAGTTTCTAATTTAATATAAGGAGTAAATAATATACTATTACAAATAGGATTTAAACTATTTCTCATTTTTCAATATTCTGGCGAGTCTTCAGAAGTGATATTGAACATCATAGGCCCATAACTACCTACTTCATTCATAAATATATTAGAAAGTATTTGTTTTTCTTCTTTATTTAAATTATCAACATTTTCTGCGCCTTTTATAATCTGCATCATTTTTGTTTTTTTGTCAACTATTCTAATTCAAAGATAGCTATTACTAAAAGCAAAATCGGGATTTTGTTTATAGCTATTTTCCATAGAAACAGTTTCTGGCCTTGGAACTGTAACTTTACTATCATCTCCTAATATTTTAGCTCTATAAGATACGGATGTTATCATATTATTGCCTACTTTGATTTTTATTAATTTGTTTTATTCAATTAACCGCTAATGAAAAATTTTCTGGAATGTAAATAAATTCCCTATCTAACAAATCAAATGGGTCAACTAAATCATTAAATATACAGAGCAATTTTCATGCATAAGAAGTTCCTACTGTAGAAGATCCTACTCCATCTAGTCTTACTCAATTTGGTATACCTATTTTTATTAATTTATATGGATATTTACTTAAAAAACTAAAATTAGTCTGATAAGGAAAAGGAGCGCCATTAGACGATTTTTCTACTTGATTTAAAAATAATTTTAAATTATCCATTTACATATCCCCTCATTCTAATGCATTAAAACTTGGATCTCTTAATTTTTCCATTTCTTTTTCAATATTTTTTGCATTTTCAGTAAAATTAGTCGTTTCAATGATATTTTTAGCGTCATGTAATCCATTTTGAGAATAAAAAGCGTTTTTTGTTGGATCAATAGTATCAAATAAAATATTAAAACTTAAAGTAACTGTAATTCAATGAGGTCATTGAATTTTTTTAGCATCTTTTGGATCAGAAGTTTCTCTAGCTCCTTCTCATGGAGCATCTAAATGATAATTAATAGATAAAGAAGAAATATAACAAGGAACTTCATTAAAAATAGAACCTAATGTCAATCTTATAAAAGGATATTCTTTATATTCTATAGATTGAATAAATTTTGCGTTTTCTGGAATATTACTTTCATTAGATGATTTTGGAATAGAGCTAAAGTTATTTAATTTGCCATAAGTATGATCAACTAATCAGTTTAATCTAAAAATATTTTTTTGTAATTCAACTGGATTTTGAGCATATAATTCTAATGTTAATTCTATTTTTCTATCAGTATATTGATATTTATGTAATTGTTGAGTATTGCCTAATATATTTTGTTGTTCTCAAGATGGATTGTAACTTTCACTTAAATTAGAAATAGAAGGAGGTAATAATATTACACCTCTTGGTTCAGGTTTATTCTCCTCATCCCCCATACTTTCGATTTTTTTGTCAAAATTTCATAAAGAAGGTTTTAAAGATCTTAAATAAAATTGATAAACTTGCTTTTGAATAATCGCTGATTTGTTGGTGTAGCTACTTGCTGCAATAAAATTTTGTCTTTTTTTTGTTTTTTCCTCCTCTGTGTCTTTTGGAAACTTTTTTTCTATTATACCTTGAACTCTTCCACTAATGTTTTTAATTACACTACTCACTATTTTTTGCGAATAGTCCGCAATTAGTTTATTAACGAAATCATTGCCTCATTTTCCTAATTTTGTATCACCAAATAACTGTTTTCCTCCTATTTTATTTTTATCTAAAATTTTCGATGTTGATTTTCGCGCTTGTTTTAATGCTAAACCAGTAGCTATATCATTAATAGTAGAAAAACCTTCACCATAGCCTGTAAAAATTAATTCGTCAAAAGCACCCGATCATCTTAAAGCATTCGAATCAGAAAGTGATTTTTTGACAGCCTTTGAAAAAGTTTTTCAAAAAAAAGCATTTTTCTTATCTGCAGATATTAAAAATGTATTTTTTCTTGAGATTTTTATATCAGAAAGTTTATCAGCCATTTTATTTTATTTCCTTAATTATGACGAGGTGTTAAAAACAGGTATAACTTTTTGAATATTATTTACGTTTGCGTTTTTGGAAGAAATAGTAAGTTTATCAAAAATAGCTTGAGCTATTTTATCAGCTAACTTTTGATCTTTTTCACTTTGACTAATATTTTGATTAGATGAACTACTAGTTGTTCTACTAAAGTTAGTAGAAGAAGATAATTTAGGTGTACTCTGAGTTCCTGGTGATGATGATGAATTAATACTTCTAACGGAAGAATTTGAAGATGATCCAGATCCAATTGATGGCATCGATGACGATTTTAGCCCAGCGTATGCTCCTGAAGATGCTCCTACACCAGGCGATTTCATTCCACCACCTAAACCAGATAATACTGACTTTCCTCAACCATATATAGCAAGACCAGCAGCCAATCCGATCGCGGCGCCGATGAGGCCGCCCGTTAACGAACCAGCGCCGAGCAGGCTAGCAACAGCGGCGACTAATTTTGCAATAGCTATTCCAATTGATATAGATTTTATTGCTCACAAAAAATCAATAACCTTAGGAAGATTTTCTATTAATCACATAATAGTATTTCCTACTCCGACAAAAATATCAGCAATTCAGCCTACTACATCATATGTTTTAAACATGTAAACTAACCATGAACCAAAGGATTCAGCTACATTTATTATAGAAGTTGCAAAATTATCAATTTGTTCATCTGTAATAAGTGACATTATATCAGATACTTTTTGTAATCCACTATTAATTCATCAATCTAAAATAACTAATCCTATTTTACTTACTATATCTAACATTGGTCTTAAAACTGCTGCGTATGTTCTACCTAAAACACTACTCATATCATGAATACCATTTCCAATTAAAGAAGTGACTTCGTTTTGTTGGTTAAAAAATCAATTTAATCTTTGCATAATTGGTAAAAATGCATCTCGTAATATTTTATAACGAGATTCTTCTATTTTTAGAGATAATTCTTCTGCAGAATTTATTTTATTATATTCTCCAAATATTCAACCTAAATCATTTTTTCATGAATCTCATAACATTCTTCTTGTTCTAGCCAGCATGCCATTATAAACAGCCATATAATCAGTTTGAGCTTGAATTAATTCATTGCTTTCTTTTAAAATATCAACTTGCTCTGAAACCGGATCATTTATATCATTCATTAATTGTTCTTCTCTTCCTAATAACATAGTTCTAGCTTTAATTACATCTCCACTCGCAATAGTGTCAGCAATAAACTGTCTTTGAGCTAAAGTTAATTCATCAAAAGTTCCTATATTATCCTTAAAAGTATCTACTAAATATTCAGCTAATTGAACTTCTTGTCCAGTTTGAGCCATAAATTGAAGTTGTCTAGTATTTAATTGAATACCGAACATTAATTGAGATTTTCTTGTTAATTCTATTGCTTTTTCAGCTTCAGCTAATTTTTGTGAAGTACTATAAATTTCATCAATAGAAACTTTTCATGAATGAGCGTTAGCAGCAATTCTAGCCGTTTCTTCAACATTTCCTTTTGAATAACTTAATATAGCTCAATTTGATTCTGCTATATCTTCTATTAATTTTGAGGTTACATTGCTTGATTTAAATTGTTGTTTTAAAACTCCAAATATTTGTCTTTGAAAAGATAAAGATTCTTCTAAGCTTAAGCCACTTCTTTTCTGATAGCCCGCTATTTTAGCTGAATGTTCTGTACTTATTCCAAGAGCTAAATTTTGCTTTCTTCAGTTTAAAAGAACATCATTAGAAATTTCATTTATACCTCCTATAATGTCTTTTAAATAGTTAACTGCTAAATTAACTCCCTCGACTACGGTTCCATATTGCATTCATTCATAAATGTTTTCCGTTATATCGCCTCTAGTTTGAACAACGGCATTATATATTTCCATACTACCTTTTGCAGCTTCCGCAATAGGTTTATATGTAGAAATAAGAGTTTCTTGCCAAGCTATTTGATCGGATATAATTGTTTTTGTAGTAGAAGCTATACTACTTAATTGCTTATCAAATGCCATAAGTCCTTTTACATCAACATCAGTAATACCCTGCATCATATCAGTTATAGCATCCATTGGTTTTAATAATTGATCTTTATATATTGAAACTATTTTACCAAATAGATTAAGTAAAAAACCCGCCAAACTTTTAATATTTGCCATGCTAATACCAAATTCGTTTAATACATTTTTAAACGCAGCACCAACATCTCCAAATTTTTTCTTTAAAACATCCGCATTTAATATTGCACGTTTCATAATTTTACCAATAAAACCGGATGTGCCCTCAAGCGCTCCATTTAAATTTTTTACTAAAGTAACTGCTGAAGCTAAATTTTTCATAATTTATTTAAAATTTCCTCAAAATGGTGGAGCTGATCCAGTTTTTTGCCAAATTTTAATAAGATTTTTCTTTTCTTCTTGATTGTCTTCTATATCTTCTGATAAAAGTTCTAAATAGAAGCGTCGAATATTTGTCGGAAGGTCGAAAGCTTCTTGAAAACCCATACTTGTATATCTAATTAAAAAATAAATTTGATGATATAGAATTTCTCTATTTTCTTGCTGACCTTCCTTCTGGCCAAAAAAAGCCTACAGAAAATGGTATATTAACGTTTGATAAATAAGAACATGTATTACATTCAAAATCATAAGACATATCATAATCTGGAGAAATTTCTTTTATAAATTTAATCAAAGACCTTACTTCCTTTGAAGGAGCGTTAGACAAAATTTGAGCAATGTCTGATCTTTGATTAATTCCCTCTATGCTTATTATACTATTAAGTAAAAAATCTGAAATAGGAGATTCTTTATAATTAGTTTTAAACATAGCCTTTTTTCTTTTTGCTTCTTCCTCCATTTGTTTTTGATCATTATGATTTAATAATCTCAGAACATAAGAGATGCCTTCAGGAGATTTCCACAATATTTTATTTTCACTATTATTAAATAACTCAAAATCCATATTTTTAATTTTTAAATCATTTAATAAAGAAACTTCAATTGAATTTTTTCTTAAACAGCTGGGACAAGTTACTTCAACTTCATATAAATCTCCTAATGAAATTACTCTTATTGCAATAAGAATAGCATTTTTATCTCCAACCAAGAGTTCTTCTAAAGTTAATCCTTTTCAATCAATTACACATGACTTTATTAATTCATCAAAAACTTTACCTGATTGAATTAATTGTTGATTAGACAAAATATCTTCTTCTTTAGCAGTCATAGGTTTAATAGTAATAGAAGAAGTTTTATTCTTATATAAAAAACCTTCAGAAGGTAAAGGCACCTCTTCACTCATCGGTTTATATACAGAATGAATTTTTTGTAAATGTTCTTCATTTTTAGCTTGAGCTAAAGCTTTAATTTGATTTTCAGCCATAAATCCTCCAAATAAAAATTTAAATCTAATAATATATATCGATTGGTTTTATTTTTCTATAAAAAAAGGCGATTATCGCCTTTTTAATAAATTTTAAAAAATTGTTTTTACTATATATCACTATTAGTATCATCTTCTTCCAGATTTATATTATAGTTGTTTGGAGCATTGACATCTGATTGTAATGTAGCATAATCATATCTTATAGTTATAGTTAATTCTCTTTCTCCGTCATCGCTATAATCTAAATCACCTCATTTTGCCTCTTTCAAAAACGCTCCCATTAATGTTCATCTTTCTATAACACTACCTCTTGGATCTAATAAAGAAATTATTATATTTGACTTTACTTCACCTCCCATCGCTTGACCACCTTTTTCTGGACTAAATTGTGAGGTAAATCAATCATATAATTTTTGAGAAGAATTTTCTCCAATAAAATCTCTAAGAGTCATTGAAATAGTTTCTCATTCTCATTTACCCGGAAAATAAAACTTGCTATTCATATAATCTATTACTACTTCGTTAAAAGTACCTCCCGGTAAACCAGTTGACTTAATAGCAAAAGTTGTAAAATTCGTTGAATTAGGCGGAGCGATTTCTACATATCATTGATTCTTTCTCTTTGGCTGATAAATGCCGGTTGAATCATTAGATATAGAAATATTAGTTAATCTAGCCATTTCTTATTGTCTCCTTTTATAATTCCTGTTCAAGTTGAACTTATTATCTTTTTATCTAATCGCTTAAGCATTTTAGAAACAGCCGTATAAATCTTCAAGCGAGAATCGATAGAATTTATTATTTAAATATTTGTTCAAATCATAAATTCTTTCTAAAGTGTTAAAAGTGTTACCTAAAGATTCATTTTTGAAAGATTCTTGAATAACTTCTTCAATTAGCTTCTTGAGTTCTGATTTTTTCATAATTTATTATTTTCCTATTAGTTATTAAATTCTACACCGGAAGAGTTAACAATAAAGTCTACATAAAGAGCTTCAACAGCTTTTGTAGGAATAATCATAATTTGACCATACATTTCATTACGATCTCTTCTATCAGGTGTATTAGTACTAGCATTCATAATAACCTTAAAATCATCCAAACCATTATTAGCAGCAATTTCAGCGAGAATTGGATTAACTTGATTTGTGAATCTATCTCAAGTCGTTGAGTTATTAGGCTCAAATAGTAACTGAATACCAATTCTAGCAATAAGCTTCTTAGCATATACTAAAAGTCTTCTTACATTTACTCTATCAAGAGCTGTAGCCTCTTTCTGTAGAGTCTTTTGACCTCATACAACAATACCTTCATTACGGAAAGTTGCAATTGGATTAATTCTATTATCATAAAGAGTATCTCTATCTTCTTGATTTACTTGATAACGAGCCGCAGCGGCATTAGCAATTTGACCACGATTAATACCAGCAGGGGCATATCATGGAAATGCAATCTTATCATTATACGCAAGCTGAGCCGCCATAAGTACTGATGGTGGAACTCATACATAACTTTCATTCTCATTATCTCAAATCTTGATCCAAGGTCAATAAGTGGCTGCATAACTTGAGTTAAAACCTTGTATACTATCATTATCTGGAGCAGCTGGGTTATCTACAGTCTGAGCAAACATATCAGCAACATAGATAGCATCACCCCTAGTTTCTACCATGTTGATAGCTTGCTCTATAATTCCAGAGTGAGCTGATTGAGCAGCAATAGTGCCAGGAACAATTAGCATATTGAAATCGTAAAGATCTTGGTTCTCTAAGAGATTAATTGCAATTTCATAATCAGCTGAAAGAGCTCCAACAAGAGCAGAACCTGCTAAAGACTTTTTATATCCGTTCATACCACCATTAAGAGGAACTGTAAACTTTCAATTAAAACCGCCAGCTTTAACACTAGAAGAAGAAAGAGTTTTATAACTAGTTAAAGTATCGTACATTGGAACTAAATGATAAGACGCAGATAAAGCGGTACCTGTAGCACCAGTAACCTCGTTTGTATTACTCTTGTCAAACATCAAGAAACCTTTATCAGATCCTTGTTCTTGTGTAGTTGGGCCATAAAGTAAACAATCTGCGCCATAAGCATTACCTTCAAAACCTAAGAATATATTCTTATTATAAAGCTGAGAGCCCATTGCATGATTAACTTTTCAGCATCTATAAGGATATGCATTAGTAATTTCATTCTTAACAGTTGGAGGAGCATTAAATCCAGATGGTCGTGCGCCCATTGGAATACCATCATTTACTTCAACTCTAATAAACTTAGACTTATTAGGTCAAGTACCTGTAAGATCCATTCTTTCTGTACCAGAGTTGTAATACTCTCTTGTATCACCAATCTTCTTTACAATATAATTTCTATCATTTGTAAGTAAATTACAGCCAGAGAAACGTTCGTAAATAGTCATAGATTTATCTGTGTCATTTCACTTACGAACTAATACATCAAAAGTATAATAAGGATTACCGAAACTATCAAGTTTTTGAGCGATATTATCTAAAGAAATCTTACAATCTTTGTTAGATTCATCACCATCGCTTAGTGCATGAAAACGCATGAGTTCTTGAACTTCACCAGCAGCATTTGGAGCGCCTATAATTCAAGGTGTTTTTGCATGATCATAAGAACCATCAACATCAGTGCCAGTTAGCACATCAGCGGTTGTTGTATTAAATGCATGATAGGTAATGTCGCCCATGGAAGGACCACTATCAGCACCACCTTCATTTGCTTGCGAATAATAAAGAACATCTAAGTAAAGACTAGAACAAGCTGGAGATGCAGGAATATTAATAGGATCTCTAGTAAATACAGACTCAATTGTATCTCAAGTGAATGTATACACGGCATTCACAGTATCATCAGTACCAGCTGATATAGTTCAAACACCTGCAGAGCTACATTCAGCAGAAAGCGATGTTGGTGCTGTAGTTCCAGATCTTTCTCTTACAACCGCAAAAGGAATCATGCCGGATGACGTTGAAGTTGTAGCCTCTCCGTCCCCAGTAGCAATAATATCTACTCATGATGCAGAAGCTGGAATAACAAAGCCTTCATCTTTATTATCTGAATTTTGAGAACCTAATACTCTACTAATTGTAGCATATGCACCATACTGAAGATAAAACTTTGTAGCATAAGGAACATAATGAGCAATATCTAAGTTACCAAAGATTGGAACAAATTCAGAAGAATAATTATTAATTGTGATTGGCTTAAATGCGGGACCGCTTTGAGTAGTTCCAACAAAAGCCGGTCCCATTAAGGCAGTTACTTGTGCGACTTGACTTAAATCAATTTCGCCAAAAGAAATGCCTGGGCTTACTAAATTTCTAGCCATGCGAAAATATCTCCTTGAGTTATTTAGCTAATATATGATTGTAATACTGTTCTTGATACTGATCTGTCTACTTTTTCAGAAGCTTGAGAAATATAATAACCTTCACCATCAATAGTTGCTGTTACTTTTATTTCTCTTTTAGAAGAACTAGTTTCTGCAAAATTATCTTCTGTAGAAATAGCGTCTCTTAATGATCAAATAGTATCAAAGTATACAGATTTAAATTTATCTGATTTGATTGCAACATATTGTTGATTTACTATATCTAAAAATTGCGTTATAAATTCATTTGAATGAGTAACATATTCACAAAAAAACGAAATTTGATATTGATTAGTAAAATAAACTGGTGCGTGATATGAATAAATCTCAATGTTAACATTTGGTTCATCTATATTTATATATTTATTTTTTGCAATTCGATTAAAATTTATATTAGTTGCTTCAATATGGGGTGCATTTTTTTCTCTTTTTAGTTCAAAATTTCCAGCTCTATTTATAACTAAAATAGGATATTTAATATCACTAACATTAGATCATGTTTGTGAATTAGCTAAAGTATCTGGTGTGCCTCTAGCAAATGAAGCTGGAACAGGTTGATCATCTATTTCAAAAGGATTTACCTTATTAAAATAGTGAACAACTAGTTTATCTAATTCACTTATGATATTAAGTTTAGCCATTAATTTAGTTTAGCTTTCCCAATGATTTCATATTTTCCCCTACCTTTCGTCTAGTGCTTCAGCACAAACTTCAAATAGTTGTTGACCTAATTCACCCAAACCTTCAATAAATTCTTCTTGATCTTCACCTAAATCAGCATAATCACCTCTTCTAGCATTTTTAATTTCATAAATAGCACGTTCAATTTCGTTTAATACGTCCATTATCCCAGCTTCTTCAAATGCTTCTTCATTTCATCCGTCATAATCATGAAAAGGAGCTTCATCATCTGGAAAAACATCATCGTGTGTATATTCAGCGCCATCAAGTTTAGATAAATTTTTCATTTCATTTTCTGCTGCTTCTGTATCATAATCATCTATTATTTCTTGAATAATTCTCTTTAGTTGCGACGTTGTGATTTTCATTTTTTAATTTTCCTTTTGTTTTAAATCAATTGTTAATTCAGATATTAAAATAGCCGCTTCTGATACTAGTTTTTTAATTGTTTCTAATTGCTCACCATGTTCTCTAACAGAAATAGAATCTACAAAAGGTTTTATTTTGTTATATGATATTAATAAAACTTCCATACGATCTTCTAAATTAGAATTGAGTGAATATTCTTCAGTTATTACTTTTTGAATAAGAGCTTTTAGTTCTGATTTTTTCATTTTTTTTCTTATCCCCTTTTATTTTAATGCGCATATAAATCTTCGATATACTTGAGTTTCAGGTTGACCTCAAATCTGTTGTTCTCTACCAGTTTGCATAAGGATCTGATAAATATTTTCACCCCAAATAAAAAATTGTCCTTCTACTACATTTAGTCCCATATCATCTAAAT
>Ga0208019_1000972_pt1 | contig 15639 bp, 20 predicted proteins | sample CB_VirMetaG_5_FD_184540 | JGI IMG/M metagenome (GOLD analysis project Ga0208019, IMG submission 184540) | Freshwater to marine saline gradient viral communities from Chesapeake Bay - CB_1508_1D Viral MetaG (SPAdes) (version 4) | ecosystem: Environmental > Aquatic > Marine > Coastal | place: USA...
GCGTATGGATCGCTTTTTCCCTTGCCTTTAATCACCTTAATCTTTAGCAATGTTGCAAGCGGTTGCGTCGGCCATATGTCCTGCGATTTCTTTGACATCTTCTTGCGGCTTCCACTGTCGGTGCTACGTGGTGCCAATTCCGCAGCACGTTTTTGCACAACCTCTGCCGCTGGCTTTAGTGCCTTGTCGTATGCCGCAAACTGCATCTGCTGTGGAATCTTGTTTAGAATCCGGTTGATGCGTGCGTATTGCTGGCGGTCGATCTCAATCTTGACGGTCATTTAATCACCTTGCAGTGTAGCTCCATGTACCGTCTGCGGCCTGCTACTGGCCGCACAAAGATCACGCCGTAGTATTCACCATCGAATGCAATGCGATTCTCTGGATCGTGTTCTTCCCGCCACCTGACGTAGAAGATGCAATCAACGCCTTCCTCGACCTGCCTGCCTCGCACCGATTGATAGCCGCGTGTGTATTCATAATCAGCAGGCTCCTCAACCAACAGATCGACCCACGACACCACCGGCTGGCCTTGTGTTGTGGATTTCACAGGCTTTTGCACGGTGATGCGGTATCGCATCTTTCCGGCTGTGTTGGCCTTGCCTTGATACATTACGGATATGTCGCCCGTGTTACGTTGGTGATTAGGTTGTAATACGTTCGCGGCATTGGTGGGTTTGGATTGTCGCCACGATCCAGGTCAAAGTAAAACGCACACAAGGTCAGCAATGCGTGTTTGATGTTCGCCGGGACTGCCGCCGCGTTGGCATAGCCTGCAACAAACGTGACCGTAACCGCATCCCACCTGGAATACACATCAGGCCAAGACTGATCTGCCTTTAGCCGGATCTGCTGTGTCGATGCGTCGAAAGCATATACACTGCTTGACAATGTTTGGCTGGCGTTCGCACCGTCGTAATAGCTGATTGATGACACGGAACTGATTGGCTTCCTTGCCAATCTTAGCCCGTCCGCAAACACAGGAAACACTTGCGTGTAGGTCTGGCTAATGACAGCCAAACCGGTGTCCTCTTCAAGTTTCAGGCGAGCGCTTGCGATTAGAACGTCTAGTTCGTTGTCGTTGCTGGTGTCCGATTCCGCTATTGCCAAGTGCCGCTTGACTTCCGTCTTGGTGATCGGTTCCGCTGTCGGTGCAACCGTCTGCGTCACACGTACCAGATCGTCCTGCTGCTTGTATGGCGATAGTTCGTCGTATGAGTACATTCGCTACCGGCCTGTGTATTTCGTGCGTTTCGCCAACGCGGAATCGTCGCCAATCCCGCAAGAACTCAACCAACATATTTCTTTGCCCAGTCTTTCGGGTAATGATGCACAGCAACAAATCTGCCGTCCACCTCCTCAAACTGTGTTACCACTTCCTCTAAATGGCCGATGCGTGTTTCCGGGTCCATGTAGATGGTGCGACCCGCTTCCATCCACTGTTTCCAGAACCAAATATCATCGTCAATCTTGTCATCATTCCACCGGCCTTCGCGGTTTGGCTCTGCCTTGAACCATGGCTTCGGCACATCCTTCAAGCGGTTTAGCTTGATCGCTGTCAGCCCGAAGTGTGCCGTTGTCACCTGCATCGGCTGGTCTGTGGAATATATTTCCGTCTTGCCTGCAATGGTGCAAAGCGGTGTCTTGGCACTTCGCCTGCACTGCATCGCACACACCGCGTCAATGTCATCACGGAATGCAGCGATTGAGATTAACCGCTGCACATCCTTGGTCGTGAACACGCTATCAAAGTCAACTGTGATGGCAATCTCGCATCCGCTGTCAATTGCTTCTTCCAGCATCATCTGCATACATTGGCCATAGAAGACGCCGCCGCTAATCATTAGCGGAACCTTGGCACCTTGCAAGGCAATCTCGATGTAATTGCGTGCCCAAGTGCATTCGTAACGAGGTGCCGTCATGAATGCACATGCCTTAACTTCCTTCGTTGGTTTTTCCATCATCGCGCCCCAGGTGGTGATATGATTAACCGACGACTACATCGTCGCCGGATGATGCCTTGGCATCGCGGAGTCCCTTGTCAAGGACTGCAACCGCACTCGTCAACACAGGGCCGTTGGTGGTTGTGTCTGGCGTGACAGTCAGCTTGACATATCGCTTGCGGCCTTTAAGGTCCAAGTGATTAACAGCCACAACCGCACCCGTGTTGTCCACGGTTCGGTTGAAGTTTGCATCGAATGTGGCGAAGTTTGTGACAACCGTGTCGTCGCTTTCGCTTAGTTGGATCGCGACGTTGGTGCTGTTGGTGTTAAGCTCGGCACCAAGCGTCACAACGATCGTTGCGTTGTGCGATCCCTGGCAGTCCAGGTTTGCAGTTCGTGCCGTGGTAGCCGCTGCGGCTGGGTCCAGCAACACGTCAAAGGTCTTTGCTTGCAAGTCTTTCATTATGTTTTCCCTAGCTAGGATTGTTAATAAAGGAGGGGGCGAGGTTGGAGGTAAACCCCGCCCCCAAACCACCTGGGGCGGTCAGGCGGAAACTCTTAGGATGCAGCCGTCTTGAGTGCGACGATTGCACCGGCATTGCTGGCATCGCCACGCTCGTGGACCTGAACGTCATAGCGTTCGGTTGCACGGATAGCGATGGCGTCACTGGTGAAGTAAACCGATTCATCGGTTCGGACGGTTACACCGCGGCGAACACCCATGGTTGAAGCCATGGCAAGATCGCCGAAGTAGCAAAGGATCGTGCTTGCAAGCGTGCCGGTTGTGCTTGGCAATACTTGTGCAAACTCGACAGGATAGCCGAGGAACTGTGCAACAGGTCCGCTTGCCAGGGTGCCGTTGGTGTTGCCACCAGCCGCATCCATCAAGCGTGCCATTGAAGCCCAGTAAACGGCACTGTTGACATACCATTTCGGCATGATGCCGGGATACATTGGCAACTTGCCAACACATGCCTCGAAGTCTGCAAGATCCAGCTCCAACGCACTGTCGTTGCCAGCGACCGCATCTTGGATGCTGCCAGCTTGCAATGCTGACTTGAGTCCAACGATGCCACCATAGCTGCTTGTGCCATCGCCGTTGAAACCTGCTTCGTCTTCAGCATTTGCAAAAGCGTAAGCGATTTCTTGGGTCACAAGGTCAGCAAGTGCAACGATCGCATCTTCTGAAAGCTCGCTGCTGATCTGCGTCAGAACACCAAGTTTCTTGGCTTCCAGCTTAACCTGATTCAGCGTCAAGTTGCTGGCGGTGATCGCGGAGTTCTCACCGACATAATAGCTCGTGAACCCACCGGATCGACGTGGAACAATCACGCTGCCGCTGGTCATTGGATAGACAAACGCATTGCGACGGAAAACGCCACGCTCTTCGACAATGCGAATGATGCTTTGTTCCATCGGCTCTGGCACAGCGTAGCCACCTTTGCTGTTGTCGCTGGTGCTGTGTGCTGCCTGGATGCCGTGGTCGTCAAGCCATCGCTGTGATGCCTGATTGCCAAACATGGTTGCGGCAATGAACTGACCGGAAACATAGGCATCTTCAGCCGATGCGTATGCCTTCAGGTGGCCGTGTCGCTTTGCCGATGCTGGGACAAGGATCTTTCGCTTGCCAGCTTCGATGTCTTCGCCTGTTTGGAATCGCTTTTGTTCGACTGCACGACGTGCCGCAATTTCCTTGCGTTCTGCGTCGATGCGTTGCATTCGGCTTTCTTCGGCCTTGAGTGCGGCAAGTTTGCCGTCTGCCTTGTCCGTTCCATAGATGGCGTCAAGCTGGTTTTGCTCGTCTGCCGACAGGTCACGGTTTTCTTTTTCGGCGATTGCCAAGATAGCTTCGCCGGTGTCGCAAAGAGATTGGATCTCGTCGCGGATTTGCACTAGGTTTCGCATTTCCATCCTCGGTAAGTGATCGGGATGGAGCACGACGGAACCATCCCATTTGAAAACAAATGGACTATGGTTCGCGTCGTCACTACGCGCGAAGCTGCGAGCAATAGAAACTATTGCTTAGCGTTTGTCAAATTTAGCTCGGTTGGCGATTGCACGATACCGATTGCGTGCGTGCGGATAGGCTGTTCTCTCGCCTGCATCCTTGCGGACAATGAACATCTTTGGCGTCTTGGCATAGCGGCCTTCGGCAATCATCACTGGCTCTGCGATGATGTTTTCAACCGATGTGGCAAGGCCAGCTTCGACGGCTTCGTCTGCACTAAACCAAGTTTCGTCCGCTAGGAATTGCTTGATTTCATCAGGGCTGTATTTTCCTTGCATCCTGGCCGCATAGGCTTCGGTGATGCGTTGCTCGTACAGATCCAACACATCCGCCGTCTTCCGCATTTCGGTTGCGTTGCCCATCGCAATCGTCCATGGGCTGTGGATCATCATCACCCCGCCTTTTGCAATGGTGATCGTCTTGCCGACCATTGCAATGTAGGACGCTGCACTTGCCGCGATGCTGTCGATGGCAACATTGACCTCGCCAGGGTGCCGCTCAAGTGCATTGAAAATAGCAACAGCCTCGTCCACCGACCCACCACCGGAATTGATTCGCACAGTCACAGGTGCATCTTGTGGCATCTTCTTCAGTGCAGCCATGACGCTAGACGCATCGATCATGCCCATCCATGCGGGTCCGATGTCGTCGTAAAGAAACATTTCGCTGGTGTTGGTGTCGAAGTCAAACATCGGCCATGTCATCCCTTAGATAAATGCTGTTCACTCTAGTTCTGGCTACTGGCACATAGCCGCTATAGCCTGCAATGTCATCAAGTCGCTCGTGGCGTGCCTGAATACGGAAGTTGTTTACGGTCGGCATCCCACAAAGCCACTTTGGCACTTGCTTGTGGAAGTCGTTGGAGCCTGTCATATACGGCCCTGCGATGTCGTAATGTTCTACCATTAGGATGGCAGGACTGCAATTTTTCAGAACCTTGGTCATGATGTACTCGTCAATGCCGTCAACATCAATCACAACGATTGCAGTGCGGCCAGAAACAGCACTTTCGTCGTCGAATGCACCATAGATTGAAAAGGATTTGTATTGCATCAAGACTTCGGAAAGCGATGTCCTGCTGTCCGGGTCCATCTCATATGCGTGCAAATGCCAGCCCGCTTTGGCGAATGGCTCCAGTGTTAGCGGCAAATCCTTGCCATTGCCTGCACCGATCTCGACGCACACGCGGTCAAAGTCATCATCAATCCGGCTGGCAAGCTCAACCAGCATTCCCTGTTCGCCGTATTGCCAGCCTGTGGCAAAATCGGCAAGCCATTCAAAACCTGTGGCAAACCACTTGTAGTCATCCGCCCGCATATCGCACATCCCAATCTTCGGTTACTTGTGCCACAAGCGTTGGCAAGTCATCCGCCGAATTGCCAGTAAATGCCGCCCGCAGCATATCCTTTGATTCCTCGCAATGTTGCTTTGCCAGGGCTTTATCATGTCCAGCCTTGGCAATCGCATTCCCAAGTGTAGTCTCCCACTTTGCATAGAAGCAATCGATTTCGTTTATTGCGTTTGGCTTTTTTGCGTGCTTCTCCAGCCGCTTGGCTTCAACATCTGTCATGTGCTGCATGATTGATCGCAGGCCAGCATTGGTTGTGTCAGTCTCGCCGGTGGTCTGTGTGTTGTCCGGTTCGTTGGCTGGTGGCGGCTCTGCACCACTGCCAGGAGTAATTGCCGGATTCTCGTACACATCGCCGCCTTCATACGGATTCATGTCCAACTTGGCGCGTGCCTCGTTCGGCGAGTAGATGCGGCTGGTGATGCCGATGGCGAATGTCTCCATCATGGTCTTGTGATCTGCACGCAACAGGTCAGACACCATGAACTTGAAGAAATAGCGTTCCGATTGCTGGCTAAGTAGCTTGCGGTTGCACTCCTCCTCCCATTTGACCAGCCATCGCATCAGGCAGTTTTGCAGGTATGCAAGGTTCTTTTGCTCTAGGCTGTTGTAGCTGACGCTTTCATTGTCGCCGAGGATACTTTCAAGCAAGAACCACAAAGCCGCGTCTTGCCGCTGGTATCGGCGGTGTTCGACCATCTGGGCTTCTTGGCTGTTCATCTGCACGACGTTTGCTTTGATGCCACGTGTCAACAGGCCAGCCTTGTCGGCATTCTCGCTGCCGCTGTGATAGCTGTTGAAGTCGCTGATAAATTGCCTTGCGTCTTCTTCCTTGCGAAATGCTTCTGGTGGTGCCTCTAGCAACATCGCCGCCTTGAATCCCTTCTTGAAGCCGTTCAAAATTCGCCTGTCGGATTCCAGGCCAATAGCCCATGAATCGCTTGCAGCCTTCCACAGACTTACGCCTGCGTAACTGTCAAATCCAAGGCCAGGGATGTGAATGATATCTTCGTCGCCGAATAGGATGTAGTTTTCCTTGTTAGGCTGCACGTATTGCAAGATCGCATCGTCTGCCGTGTCTGGCAGGTGCAAATACATCTTTGTGCCTTTGACCAAGTCCGGTGCGGTCCTGCTTGGATGCAACGGTAGCAATTGCACTGGCCGATTGTTCTGCCGCAGAATGTAGGCGTAGGCGTTGCCCCATAGTAGTGCATGAGCTTGCAGCGTTTCCTTAAATGCAATCGGGGACTGCCACGCATTAGGTGCAACACGCAGCAACTTATAGGGTGCAATGTCGGTCGCTGGCTGGATTGTGCCGTCTGTGCTTTTGCGGTAACAGATCAACGGCAACTGCCCAACATGGCCAGCAATCTTGTTGACCGCGTACCAGATCGGCGGGTATTTGATTGCCTCCTCTGGTGTCACGTATTTCCCGCCGGAAGTGCCGAGAAGCATTTCCGAAAGCCAATTTGAGATGTTGCGAAAATTGAACATGGCTTACCTATGCAAAGAATGCTTTGCCGCTGTAGGTTGAAGGTGCGGAATTGACAGCACGGAATGCCATCACTGCCGCTACGATCGGGTCAATCTTTTCCTTGGACGTTGCTTTGTCGAACATCCACCTATCCGCCCGATCTTTAACAATCACTGCATTACCAGCACACCACCGCAAAAGCGGATCGCCGTTGTGTGTTATCCGCCCGTCGTTTAGGCAATTGAGGAACTCGCGAATCTGCTGATCGAATTGCACGTAGTTTTGAGGCATCCGAACAGGCTTCAAGCCTTCTTCTTCTAATTCGTTTGCAAGGTGCATAGCCTGATATGGATCATGTGCAATATACTCGATTCCCAGCTTTTCGCATTGCTGAATTAAATCGTCTCGCAATGTCGGAATAGGATGTCGGGAGATGTGCAGAAGTCCCGAGGTTATAAACCTCGCGAACGGTTCGGCTGTCAAATCTCGTTTTGTGTCCTGTGCGATATAGGATCGCTGCAAGAACTCGTACCGATAGATTGGATGTTCGCCACTGTCGTCAAGCACAAACCTGGCGCACAGCACATTAGCACATAAGTCATCGCGGCCACCGAGGTCAAACCCTGCCGCGATTGCATCAGCTTTCGTCCAGTCGGATAGATCGCTTTCGCATTCGTCCCATGTGTCAAGATCAATCGCTTGCTCTGTGGCGGACACCATGGTATTGCAGTGATACCGCTTGAAGCGATTCATCGACACGCTGTCGTTCTGTGCCTCGCGTGCCATCTCGCGAAGATAATCTTCGTTGACAGATACGCCTAGATTTGGGTTGCTCTTGATCCACACCGATTCATCTAGCGGATCGTCCTCTTCGTCAATGCTGGCAATGTAGCCAAACACGCTTTCATCCTCGATCCTTCCGTCTAATACTTGTTTCACATAGTCGGACTCCTCTCGCCAGATCAAGCTCTTTTCATCACCTGCCGTGGTGATCGTGCAGATTAGTGGCTGTGGCCTTGCACCCGATCCTGTCCGCATCGTGTCATAGAACGGCCTGTGGTGCTCCTTCATTGCGTGTTGCTCGTCCAGCATGACACAGTGAGGATTTAAGCCATCGAAAGGCTTGTCGCTTGCCAGTGGCCTAATAAACGATTGCGTTTCTGGGAATGTAATGTTGTCGCGCAAAATCTTCGCACGCTTCATCAACACAGGCGATTGCCGGATCATGCTTTCGCTGTCTCGGAACAATAGCCTAGCTTGGTCAATCTTTGTTGCTCCGATGTAGACTTCGGCGGACTGCTCGCCGTCTGCCATTGCCAGATAGATGGCAAGGCCACCGCACCATGTTGTCTTGCCGTTCTTGCGACCGACTGAAATATGGGCACGACGGAATCGCCTAGTACCATCTGCACGCTTCCAGCCGAGCAGGCAGGCATTGCAAAACATCTGCCAAGGCGAAAGCTCAAACGGCTGTCCTGCCCATTTGCTTTTAGCGTGCCGGAAGGCAACAGGAAAGAAAAGGCAAGCGTCTTCGGCTTCGTCTTCGTCGAAATAGTATGGGAAGTCCTTGGAGGCTTGCCGTTGTAGGTCTGCCACATGGCGTGCGACTGCGTGCCGAACATACTTACCACATGGCAAGTCGCCGGATAGTATCATGTCGCAATATCGCTCCACCTCCTGGAGCGGCTCGCCAAACTGTATCAATTTCGCTGTGCCCTCCGCTTAAGAAATAGCGTCATTGGATCTTCAGCGTCTTCGTCCTTGGCTGGCATTTGCAGCGTTGCACGGCTTTGTGGTGTCCAGCCGAATTGACGGCCCAGTTTGTCCAGGCGATCCACGCAGCTAGTCCAGGCAATCCGCAATTCCTTGTCTACTGGATCGGCATCAAATAGCGGCTGGATCTTGCAGTAGGTCTGCCATGTCTGGCAATACAACATCAACGCATCTTTGTCGAGATTTGTAAGCACTTCTGGCGGAAGTGCCCCGACGATACGCTTCCACATCTCTGCGGCATGTTCGCCGAGATTGCCAGGAACTGGCATCGGTGCCGGTTGCACTTTGTTGTCAACACGGTTTGCGTGTCGATGCTTGCGGTATGTGCCATCTTGCAAGTGCTGGTCTGTCGGCTTTCCTGGCCTGCCGCTCGCACCCTTAACTCCTGGCATTATTTAACTCCTCGTGTCGCCGTTGGTGGCATCGCTTGCAAAGTGCGACGATGTTGTTAGGGTCAAGCCTGCGGTGCCTGTCCTGGCTGATCGGGATGATGTGGTGACATTCTACCGATGCAACGATCCTGCCTTCCGGCAAGCAGTCCTCGCACAATGGCCGCTCTTTGCGAATGTTCTCGCTCATCCGCTTCCAAGTGCTATCGTAGCCGTTTTCATTTGTGGTCTTGTTGTTTGTGCGTTTATCACACTGACCACATCGACCATCGACCACGCGACTGCACTTTGCACAAAATCTCATTGCGTCATGCGTCCTTATTCGCTGCTGCCTTTACAAGCAACAGGCCTTGAGAATAAACAGCCTTTGGTGCCGCTTCGTCACGCAAAGCATATCGGAATTGGCCAACCTCATCAGTCACTGCCACAGGATAGGCGAAGGTAACGACGTTGCTGTTGTCGCCGCTGACCGTCACGCTTGCCGATGCAACAACGCCGGTGTCAGTTTCTTCCATGTCCTCAAAAATAACCGTCAGCGTCTTGCCGGATAGATCGAGTGGCGTTGTGCCGTCCGCCTCGTAGACAACCAACACTTGGCTGATTGTTTCGCCAACATACGCGATTAGGTTTGTCGTGTCGGTGCGTGTTGGCGCGAACGATGCTGCTGGAATGATTGTCGTGCCGCCTCCACCACCGCCACCAGTTGCATCCCTGATCGCTTCCAGCGTATCAGTGCTTGCCGACCACGTAGCCCCCTTGATCTCGGTCAGCTCTGCCGATGTTGCCAGTCCTTGCTGAATATCTACAACAGAGTGAACATGGCTTCCGGCGATAATCACAAACTCATCGCCTGCCGATGGTGCCGCCGTCAATGGCTCCTCAAGCACAATCACGCCGTTCGTGCTGGTATATGACACGATTGGACTGTTCTCTCCAGCCAGTGGCCCGCTCACAAACAGCAATACAGCATGAGCATACGCAGACGATGTGGCCGAGACGGTACTTGCAAACGTCAATGTGGTTGGTGTGATCGCACTTGTCACCTCGCCTTCAACCGACAGATTCGATTTGCGAATTGTATCAAATAGCTTGCCATAAGTGCCCGCCGTTGTATGGCCTGCATATGGTTCGTCATAAACCGCATCAGCCATCGTACCAATTGCAGTCGGCCAGTTTGTCAGGCCGCTTGCAATGCTGGACGCGATGCGTGATTGAATGATGTCGATCGCTTGGTTGGATGCACCTTGAATTGTGGATTGCATAAGCCCACTGGATAGTGCTGCCGGTAGTCTGCTCTGGATGTCCTGCGTGTCGGTCTCGATGTCTGCCGCCTTGGTAGCCGATGCGTAATTGACCGCCGGATCATAGGCAACAATCGGATGTTCCAGCCCTTCGACGACCCCGCCGGTATAACTCCCACGAACAACAATTGAAGGCACCTGCGTTGCCGTTGCTGCGTCAGGAATGTCAATCGTGTAAAGGTTGCCGCCGACGTTGCGAATAGCACCGTCAGCATGAGTCGAGTCGTCCGCTGCTTTATCACTAAGCGAGGCAATCGACACGCTGGTCGCGCCGACGCGAAACACTGAAAGCGTCAGTCCTGCTGTCGATGAATCCAAGTCTGTCTTTGCTGTGCCGTCTGTGTCATATGCCCGAAAGTAGGCAATCTGATCGGCTACGTTGTGCTTTAGAACGTGGCTCATAGTCCGTAGCCTCCTGCGTATCTGCGACGGCGTGTGTTCGGTGTGGTTGGCGTTACGCCTCGGCCATTGCCTGAGTTGTAAAGATAGGCGATGTCACTGGCATCCAAGGCTTGGTCGAAGATGCGGATGTCGTCTGATCTAAATTGGGAGTAAATCGTCGAGACTCTAGCTATCCAAATTGGAAAGCTGAAGTTCTCCATAGCAACATAGCTTCCATTTGCTCTTTTTGTCTGTGCTTGCTGAATATTGTCAAACCATATATCCAGCCCGTTTTGATTGCCGCTGCCGTCATATTTGCAGACAACATGATGCCAGTCACCGTCGTCAATTGTTACAGGCGATACTTCGCTTTCTATTCTGTTTACTCCAGTGTTGTCATATAGCACAAACAAAAATTGAGCAGAGGAACCTGCAGGGATGATTCTCCAGAGCCGTTGCGTTGCCGTAGCGTTATTTCTACTAATAAAATCGCCAGCAACAAAACCATTCTGATTAATCCAGAAAGATACGCTAAACGGAGAGTCTGATGTTCCATTGCCAAATTGAAAATCAGAAGACGATGGAATTTCAACATAATCATTCACACCATCAAAATCCAACGCCCTCACACCACCTGCACCTGTATCTGCAACCCAATCGGTTGCAGCATCCATGCCAGTCAGCGTGCCGTCATTGCTGCCAACAAGATCGGTAAGCGTTGTGGTGCCGTTGCCTGCTGTGTCCAGCGATGGAATCCAAGCCGCAATCGGTTCTTTGCCGTTGACTGCGTAGATTGTCATTAGGCTGGATTCCCATCACTACTTGCCAGCAACGAAGCACAATACGCCTCGACCTCTGCCACGGTCTTTGTGCTGGTATCCAGTGCATCCAGCCACGCATTGACCGCTGTTGACTTGGCCTGCACAGGATGCAAGGTCGCAGCCATATCGGTACGGCATTTATGCACCGCAAACGCCTTGTCTACTTCATCCTGCGTAGGTGCTTGTGCGAGTCCTTCAATCTCCCATGCTGGTTTGATAGCCTTGCCAAGTGCCTTGACCTGTGCAACCTCGTCTGCTGTCAAACCGCCAGCAACACCAATCTGGTCAATGAAGTCTTGTCGATCGTCTGTGTGTAGCTCAACGCCGATTGTGCTGATTGCCAAGTGAATCGAATAGACGAACGGGTCTGAATCCAGCGTTTTCAACGCTGCCGCAACCTTCCTGGCTAAGTCCATACCAAGGACACGTTGCATCAATCCAAGCGTCCATTGCGTGTTGTTGATGACCGGAGGACCGTCAGCCAACAACGCGGCATAGGCTTCTTGTGCTGTGCTGTATTTTGCGACAAAGTTTTCTAGGCTCATTACTTACCTGCCGGTTTAATTTGTTCGACTGCGTTTACCAAAGCACTTTCGAGAATGGCAATCTTTGCAGCCAATGCCTCGATCTGTGTTTGCATCTTGCGGATCGTGTCCGCTGTGGCTACTTCGACTGTTTCGATTTCGGATGTTTTCACTTGACCGCCTTCCTTTTGTCAGAATAGCAAATCTCTTTTGTGTGTTGTTCATTGGTATGGCAGTGATGTTCCAGCACTGCAATCCGCAAGTCGTGTTCGTGCTGCTTCTCGTCAATGTCTTGCAATGAATCTTGCAACTTATTGACGCTCATGGCTAGATGCTCAATCGTAGCCTTAAGCTGGTTCGTTGCCGATTGCATGTTTGCCACAAACCAAATACCACCGCTGATAATCGCAACAACCTCGAAGATAAATGTCGCGATAACAATAAAGTCTGTGACAGTCATTGATAATCCTCAAGTCGACCCAGCCCCAGTTGTAGGGTGCTATCGTCAAAAGAAGGTGGGGATTGTTGTTCTACCGCTGGTGCATCGGCACCACGGGTTGCAAACATATATCCGCCCATGCCTGCCGCTGCGATTGTACCAATTAGTCCTAGGATTGTCCCAATACTACTTTGCGGCGTCGGTGGCATGATGATCGGTGCAGGATGTGTGATGTCACCTAATATCGTCGTTCCCATGTCATCATCACCTGCCTTCTCATTACTGCCCCACACGTTTTTACGCACCCACTGACTCTCCGCTTCCTGATTCGCTTGCTGTTCCCGCTGGTTGGCCTGGAGGCTCTGGATTGCTGTTAGTCCCGCCAAGTTGTTCAGTTTCGCCTTGTTCGCGTAGAACTTCTCCAGCACTTCCGTTGAGGCTTCCCGCCAGTTCATCGATGACATCATCTAGCTCTTTGTCATTGCCGGATAGGATTGCAGAAATGACGCGGGACGACATCGTTGTAAATGCCGCCCGCGTCTCTTGGTTCTTCTGCACGATACGCCGAAGCGTCTCGTCAATCATTAGCTGCCTTGCGTCGTTGGTGGCGCAATTGGTGTTGCCATCACACCGCTAACAGCGCGGGACTCGACAGGATCGAGTTCATTGTGAACTCGAGCAACACCAGCCTGAAGCGAACCCATTGCAATGTTCGCAATGTTGCGACCATTGAGGTTGGTGTTCTGGATGTTGCCAACGGTCTCAGTCATCACGACTTGCCCGACGCCTTCCGGTAAATCTAAAGCCATCTTACAACTCACATCTGGAGGTAACGTAACGACCCCATCTCCAACGATAGGTGTTTCATTCATTTCGCCGCCCGAACAATGTTTTGAACATCCAAGACGATTGCCTCTCCAGGCTGATATGTCTCTTTGTCAATAATTCTTCCAGTTGATCCATCAGCTAGAACAACAGTCGTCGGTGGCAATGACGCCAGCACATCCGCCTTGATCTGTGCAAGCATCTCCGGTGTTACCTCCCCCGGATCGCCCTTGTCGCCTTTCGCGCCACGCATTGCCGGATCAGCTTTGATTTGCTGCGAGATAGCCATGACAATCGCCGCAATCTGCTCGGCAGTGATCTCAGCATCTTTCCCCGGTGCCCCTTGTGGTCCTGCCGGTCCTTGCAGTTCCGGCTTGTCTTTAATCCTTCCCCACACTTCCTCTGCTATCTTGTCAAAATCCGGCTTACATGGCAAACATGGCTGTTGCTGGTCGATAGGCTTTAAGTTCGTTGACGGGTCAAGTCCTGGCTGTGTGATCGGCGTTCCCGGCTCCACCTCGACTTGCACACCACCTGCACCGCCTGATGGTGGCGGTTGGTAATAGGCTCCTTGGCTTGGAGGCGGACACGACCCACCAAAGCAACCACGGCCTTGTGTGTGCCAAGCCTTCAAACGATCGCGGAAGCGTTGCAAGAACTTGTGCGTTCGTCCGCAATTAACGCCTGTTGTTTCGCCTTGCGAGGAACCCCAAAGATTGCCGACAATGCAACCACGCTCGTTAAAGATCGGCCCGCCAGAATCTCCTGGTATCGCCTCGCCTGTGGTTGTTAGCCAATCCGCCGAAGGTCCGCCAACTGGCGAACACACGCCACGCATTGTGGCAGGCCAAAACAATGGCGGTCCTTGTGAGTATCCGCCGAGGAACAATCTAACGCCACGATCGGCGTTGCCATCGGCAAGTGGTACACCACCTTCTGGCTTGTCGGTGGATTCTAGCAACGCTTGATCGTACTGCGGATCATTAGCCACCAGCCGCGTGTTGAAGCTGCGGCCATCTGGGAATGTCACAAGTGCAACCGGCTGCTCGCCTCGCATGACGTGTGCTGCGGTGAGGAAAAGCCCATCGCCAAGATAACAGCCAGATCCCTTGGATGATCCAGCACGCACCACGACCGCGTTTGACGCTGCCGCTTGCACTTGCTGTGGCAATCGCTCAATGCTAACACGCTGTGCATTGGCAATGGACACCAACAGCACAAACCAAACAACGAAACACGCAAGCCTAGTTTTCATACTTTTCCGCTCCTTTGGATATTGCCGCCAGATAGCGGCTCATAGCGTGTTTGCCAGCAATCCATGATTTACTACGAAACAAAGCCGGAATGCTGACCACGCCGAAGTTCCATACATTAAATGCAACACGCAGCCAATTCGTTTCGTTGGTCCGAATGCTGCCATCTTCCCGAAGCACCCACGCAGGCTCTGCGTGTGCATATCGCGGTCTCTTGCGGATCGCTGCAAGAATGTCGAAAGGCATGTAAGGCACAGGGTCTCCTGGCATCACAAATCGAAAGCACTCCCACGGATAGGCTTTGTAGACAACGCTGCTTGTGTCTGTGAACACCTTTGGACTGCCAAATGTCACAACCTCACGCGGCGATAGCCTGCTATCAAGCGACAGCAATTGTGCAATCGCTCCACCAGCACTGTGGCCGCCAAGGATCAACGGCCTACGTGGGAAGCCGGATACCATTCGCCGGATCTCCGAAAGCTGGCCGCTTGTCCGCAACTCTTCCGCACCATGGCAAAAGCCGCGATGTGCGCCAAGCAGCATCCCATGCGATGGCTTGGTATCGAAGTTTTGCATCCAGTCGTATCGGTCGTTCGTCCCGCAAACCGACAAATGGATGTGATCGTCAAATATCAAAACGCCTGCACAGTTGCTTCCTGCTTCGATCCAACGGAAGTGACAGTGGAGCTCTGCCGCAAGCTCTGCTACCTCGCACCGTCCACCATACACCGCACTACACAGTTTGGCCTGCATGTAGGATGTCAGGATCGCGTTTCGCAGGTAATCAGGTGCCATTCTTGTGCCTTGTGCCGTGTCCCATTTGGATCATGATTTCCGATACAGGATCATCGTCTCCCATCCTGTACACTTCGCCGACCACTCGCCCAAACGAAAACACATCGCCAAGATTGCTGGCGTCCTCTGTGCCGATCTTGACCTTGACGTGACACGATTCAGGCAACAGCTTTTCCAACGCTTCTTTCGCCTTGTGTCCCGCAATCGCGTCGATGCCACGCAATTCAGGCGACCACAAGTCCTTGATGCGTACCGTGGCGGGAAGCTGCAAAAGAAGTTGTACCGTGTCGCCGTCAATAACACGCACGATCTGGGCACGCATCACATGCCCTAGTTCCGGTCCTGCCATTCTCTCGCCCTTTGTG
>Ga0208019_1000973_pt1 | contig 15636 bp, 31 predicted proteins | sample CB_VirMetaG_5_FD_184540 | JGI IMG/M metagenome (GOLD analysis project Ga0208019, IMG submission 184540) | Freshwater to marine saline gradient viral communities from Chesapeake Bay - CB_1508_1D Viral MetaG (SPAdes) (version 4) | ecosystem: Environmental > Aquatic > Marine > Coastal | place: USA...
AGCCAGGCAACACGTTTGTCTCCCCACTCAACGACGCTGATCCGCTTAAACAGACCCTTAAAGCGATCGCAGTTGTAGCGATTGACTTTAATTGAGTTTGGCTCCTGAGGTCGAATCCACTGTTCGCCTTCTGCCCAGCAGTTCAGCCAATCTGTATCAGACGAGGCGCTGTTAAACAGCTTTAAGGGGATCTGGAACCACCAGAGGTCGATGTCCGGGTTTTCTCCTACGGAGCGAACGTAATCAACGACAGACTGCCATTCCGCCTCCTGATCGAGGAAGGCGACTTTTAAGGGGAGACGATTCAGTTCCCGCGCCACCTGCAGGGCGAGGTTAAGGGTAACGGTCGAGTCCTTGCCGCCAGAGAAACTGACGATGATGTCGTCGAACTCGGAGTAGAGGTAGCGAATCCGATCAAGAGCAGCATCATGAACGGTCTGGTTAAGGAACAGCTTCATCGCTGGACGATGGTGTAGTTACCCAGGATCGAGACTTCGCCGTAGCTTGCAAACTTGTGCTTGTGGAGAGTTGGCGGATTCTCGATGTACTGATGGGTAATGGGGGTGTACCCAGGGGAGTAGAACATGAGAAGCATTTTGCCGTCTGCTTTTACGAGAGAGGTGGCTTTAGCTAGTTTTCGCGGTGGGATATAAGATGCTGCTCCAAAGAGCGCGATAACGCAGTCGTACTTCGTGTCACCGATAGTGAGCAATGCCTCCTCAAGGGTGGTGGGGATGACCTGCTTGCCAGGGTGCTTTGCTAGCAGCTCGTTAAGCATCGCCTGTGAGGGATCAACCCCTAAGTATCTATCGGTTTCAGGGTGATGGTCAAGGAACAGACCCGTTCCGCAGCCGATGTCTAAAACGCTGCCGGACGTGTAACCGATCATTGCCATGACCTGTCGATCCTGCTGCAATGCAGCTTCATTACTCCAGATGAGGTCGTATTGAAGAGCTAGCTTGTCGTAGGGGTGAGCAGGTGCTGGCGGGAGTGGTTCCGAAGAGTCGTTAGCAATGAGGCAGCGGTTTAAGACGATGGACTCATCCGGATCTGTTGTCATCGGCCAATAGCGATATTCCCCGTAATCGAAATAGCGGCGAACGGTGCGCTTTTTACCCCAGACACGGAGTTCACCGTGGCAAAGGATCCATGTGACGATGCTGCGGTAAAGGGTCGGATCGCTCCAGGTTGGTTTCAGCGTGTACCAGTGAGGCAGCCAAGGCATCGTTTTAGCGAACTTGTACTGCTGCTGTTCAAGGATCGCGCCGACCTCTTCAGGCGTCATCACGAAGCGATCCTTTTTTCAATGGTGAAAGACTCGTCGCAATGCGGACAGGTCAGTTGAATCAATGACTGTTCGCCGCCACCATCGAACTGGGAAGCGAGGCGTTGCTCTTCGCGTTGAATAGCGGCATCAGTGACCCCTAAGCCAGCGCCCTGCGTTGGATTAAGGATCGGTTTGTACTGACGATCTTGATCGGTGATGGAGCGCAGCTCTTCGTCGGAGAATCCGAAGCTGGTGGGGGCAAGGATGGAGGCGATATCCTCATCAAAGTCAAGGGCTGTAATTTTGCCGAGTTCTTCTAGGAGGTTCTCGTGGTCCCAGGATGATTCATCCGCGATTTTGTTGTCAGCGATGACGTAGGCGGATTTCTCTTCGGGCGAGAGATCAGAGAGGATCCGACAGGGAAGGTATTCAAGGTCTAAACGCTTTGCCGCTTCGAATCGTGCGTGACCGGCGAGGATCGTGAACTCCTCATCAACGATGAGCGGCTGTGTAAAGCCGAATCGTTTAATGGCGGAGGTTAATGCCTTGAGCTGATGCTCAGGATGCTTGCGAGAGTTTTTAGGGTATGGCTTAACGAGATTAATGCTGATGTCAGCAGTTTGGATTTCAGCCTGTGCGGTGTCGGCAGCAGACAACGACATGAAACATGGATGAGCGTTGTGGCAGGAGCTTAGCAGCCTTATATCAAGGTGCAACCGAGGAAGATCTGAGCTGGTTAATTTTTGGCTCGATTAAATGATGAGATGAGACGGTTCCGCAGTTAGCTCCGATGCAGACGCGGATGCAGCCATCATCGAGAGTTTCCCAGGTCGGCTGGACGGAGGAAGCGGCTGATTCGACCAAGTGGTTCAGGCGTTGCCGGGGGCTGTGGGTCATTGATCTCTTGGTAACGAGCGGTGTAGTAGTCATCCCACAGTTTGAGGATGGACTGAATCTCTTGGTTGGTCCGGGATTTCATGGATGGAACAGAGGACGGCGGCAGCGATGGCTTCAACGATGGGACGAGAGCAGGAACCGTTAGAGGCTTTTAAAGCGGCTGTAACAGCACGCTGGTACTGACGAAGGCTGAGAGGAGGGGGAGAGGGTTGCGAGCTAATGGATGGGTCTCCTAATGCCCGCAGGCGCATCAGAGTGGAACGATCCATGCCAAGGGTTTGAGCTTGACGTGTGATGTGAGCGTTTTCTTCGGCGGTAAGTCCGACTTTGACGGGAGTGCGTTTCAGTGTCATCTCAGAAAGCGAGGGGTTCTTCGTCGTCGGGGGCGACAACAGTTTGCGGGAAGGGAGAGCCCAGGCAAGGGCGGACATCGAGATCAGGTCTGAGGTCACGCTTACGAAGCCCAGGGTTACCTAGGCGCTGGACAGCGAGTGAGTTTGGCTTGGACTCCTCGGAGATGATCCAACCGTTTGCCCAAGAGCCATCAGGTTGTAGTAACTCGACAGAAGAGCCGACCGGAAACAGGAGGGGGGAAACCCCCTGTCCCTGGATACTGGGGGATAAAAGAGATATAGGGGGTAAACCCTTTATCCCCGTGTGCGTAGGAGGGTTCTCCCCCTTTGCGACAGTTTCTCCCCCTATATCTGGGGAGGGGGTTATTGCCCCCTCTTCGGACGCTTCCCCGATCAAGATTGCCCGGAACAGGTGAGCAGGACGACCGCCATCAAGTCCAGGAGGCAGTTCGCCACAGCGACAAGCCAAACCCTTTTTAATAAGGCTCCGCAGACTGCGATCTGCTTTCTTGCCGGGGATGTTCAGGTGATCCGCTAGCTCTTTAACGGTGACCATTGCACCGGCTTCACTTCGCTGAACCATGTAGTCATACATGTCCGCTTGGCGTCCGCTGAGGTCTTCTTCAGCGTCAGCAGCAGCCTCTAGAGCTAATGCCTCGTCGCCATCGCCGTGGCTAAGCCAGCCGTCATCCAGAAGCTCTACAAGCAGCGTGGTGCTCTTTGCTCGCCCTTGGGTTTTCAGGACAACCCGCTGATCGCGTTGCATCTGCCCGTCTGTAGGCGCACGCAGCCAGTTCATGAGGATTAACTGGGATGCTGCTGCAGGCAATGCGTTAGAGCCCCGACTGGCATTAGTTGCATTGCCACCTGCAACGCTTTTGTTCGCATGGTGGATGACGATCAGAGTGCAGCCATGCGCTGTTACCGCGCTCATGAGCTGACGAGCTGGACCGTCAAACGCAGAGGTCGCTTCGTCGATACCTAGGCGGCTAACGCAAGCGTGGTAGCTATCAACGATGAACAGCGAGCCGGGATCGTCGGAGGCGATGTCCGCGATTGCGCGGATGCCGTCATCATGCAGCGTCAAAGGAGCATCAGCAGACCAAAGGCTTTTAATTGGTCCGCCCATGATGCCGTCTTCACTGATTAGGCTCTCACGGGCGAAGAGCTTAAACCAGTCGCATTCCGGTTGGTCTGATCCGACGATGTGGACATTTGGGCATGGCTGATTAAAACGGCGACCGAGAAACGATTCTTCGCCGCGCCACCATGCGCCAATCATCCCAGTCAGTAATGCGGATTTGCCGACCTTTGGCGGAGCGATCAGCAGGTTAAACAGTCCCTGCATAATCAGCCCATCCCAACACCAAGGCGTCGGATTGACGTTCAGCTTTTGTCCGTGCTTTTTAGGCTCTGGAACAGAAAGGTCGTAGCCGCTTGCCCTTGCTACATAGGCGGCGGCGATCTTTTCGTTAATCGGGCAGCCAATCTCCTCTGCGTACAAGCGAAGAAGCTGCGAGTGCTTCGCACGATCTGTTTCATGCGAGACCACGGCGGTAGCGTGATCTTCGATTAACCGCAGCAGATCTTGATGCTCGTCGAGTGCTGCGGGCTTGATCGTTGTGGGCTTTGAGTCGGCTGGAGTAGTAGCCATCCTTTGCTTTGCTCGGGGAGAAGAACTGTTTCTGGTTGTAAATACCTCTGGTTTCAAGTTCTCGAAACGCCTCTAGCTCTGTGCTAGTTGACGCAGGGTGATCTTTTTCCCATTGGCTAAGAGCGGCGTCGCTTCGCTGCTTCTGCAGTTTCGTGTAATAGCCCTGCGTCGCAAGCTCCTCGTCAAACTCCGTTGGCAACGAGAATGGGACCCATTGCAGTAGTTCCCATGCTCGTTGCTCCCGATCCAATGCTGACATGATGATCGAAGCGATTTACAAGTCCGGATGGACGGAATCGGATTGAATCAACCCCGCCTTAGCGCGTGCGCGAGCCTGGTCTTCTAGGAGGGTTAATGCCTGGTCAATTAAGGCATTGATAAAAGTTCTCTTGTGGTGGTAATCGGGCATGATGCGTTCAATCCGCTCCATGAGGCGAGCGTCAACCGGAAATTTCGTAAGGGAATTGTCCATGTAGTGATTGGAGTCGTGATAGGGTTGGGTCCACTGCGGATCCTATCCCATCCCCATGCTAAAGCCGATTGAGGGGCTTGAGTTCTACGAGGACATCCACCGTTACCGGTTTAACGGGCGCTGGCTGCCGTTTAGCGTCTCGCGAATTGCCAGCCCAGTCGATCCAGCCGCTCAGCGCCGCTTCGATCAAACGAAGCACATCTGGGCTCCACGCGGCAACGAGGTTCACTCCTTCTGTGAGGCGATGCTTACGGCAGAGGCGTTACCCCGGACGAATTACAGCGAATGGACGGAAGCGTTACAGGACTGCTGGTTAATTAACAGCAGCGAGGCAATGGCTGTCGAGCATTCACTTTGCGATGCAAAAAAAGGGATTGGCGGAAGTTTTGATTTTCTCGTTCGAACAGTGAACGGGAAGATTGCGCTGGGTGACCTAAAGACAGTTGGCAATAGCCCTTCCGTAGACCGCAGAAAGCCAGCAACTGCTCAGCTAGGTGGCTACTTGGCAATGCTCATTGACCATTATCCCGAGATCAGTGTTGACTGGTGCTATACGGTCGTCGTTGGACCCGGTAGGTGTCGCTTAATTCAAAACGAGCCGGATGAATGTTTAAGCTCATGGATTGATGCTTGGGATACTTTCAAGGAGACGCAGGGGTTGTTTTAATGGCAACGGATTGGAACGAGATCTTTAGGAGACGCCCAGACCTGGAACCGCCCGGATACAGGGAAGGGGCAGAAGCTGGGAGAGCGAAAAGCCAAGAGCGGTATGAGCGGACCGGAAGGAGAAGAGCGGGACACAGCGGCAAGAGCAAGGTCAGCGACTTTCCGTCAATTAAGCACTCTCATCAAGATTGATTACGGAGAGATCCCAGGATGATCCCCGTATGAGCCCAGGATGGGCTATCATCAGATCACCGGGGGCAAGCGGTCCCCCTCACTCTGCAGCCAAGGCTGCTCTGTAGAAATGGATTTCACTCAAGAGAGTCGGATCATTGAGCTGATTATTCAGCTCTCGGCTGAAGCCGACGAAGTGGCGGCTGAAATCCGCGGCTTAAGACCACGCCAGGAACCCGAGCGTTACCTGAAGCTGATGCGTCACTACGAATACGTGACGCGCTCAATCGGCATCCTGAAGGTTCGCCGCGCTGAACTGGAGGTTGCAGTATGAGCGCCAGCATCCCCGAAACCGAAATGCACTGGGTTTGCTACGGATACGACGAAAAGCAGCAGCGTTACGACGCTCTTGGGTATTGGTGCGCCAGTGCCGAACAAGCCGCTAAACGCTGCAAACAACTACACCCATCTTTCGAGATTCTTTACGTCGGAAAAGGAAACCTGAACTGACATGAGCAACTCCACTAACCCCCTCAGCACTGTGACCATTCAACAGCAGCTTGAAGAAGCAAAGCAACGCCTTGCAGCCGCTCAAGATCAATACGTACACGCCCTTGCTCGCGGCGACTGGGCACAATGCAGCACTGCTAAGAAGCAAACAGACAAGCACTTTAAGCAGATTCAAGCTCTCGTTAAAAAGAAACTCGCCATTGCATGACCATGACCACCTACAAGATCATCCGCTTTTTTCACCCGAACATCGACAAGCCAAATCGCGTTATCAAGCGTGGCTTAACGCTCGAAGAGGCGCAGCGTTGGTGCCGCAATCCATCCACCCGCAAAGACGGCGAATGGTTCGACGGCTACGACGAAGACTGATCCACCCATCACACCAACCATGAAAGACATCACCATCGGCGCACCTGCCAACCGTCACGAAGTCGTCTACGAGGTTCAGTTCAACGCTGTTGAGCTTGACCTTCTATACGAGCTGACCCGCGAGACACGGAACAACATCATGGCAATCCAAGAACAACCGGAACCCGGCTCTTGGACCGACAGCATCATCCAGCTAGACAAGAAGCTGACCGCCATGTTTCACCAACGGCACTGCTCATGCTGAAGAACAAGCTCCGCAACAACCCTGTCAAGTCTGTCCCGCTTGATCTGCTCATGACTGGCTACCACTGGGAAAGCCTGCGTGAGCAGTATTTCATCAAGCACAACATGGCTAAGGAAGCCCTCGAAGCCCTGAAATTGCGTCAGCTTTTTGCGAAGCGCATCTGGGAGGAATGCGGCATCAGCATCCAAATCCGCTAACCACTTTTACCATCACCCATGACCACCGCCAACTTTCCTAAGTCCGTCGAAGCCCCGATCCTTCGTTTCTTTCACTCGCCTGTTAGCTGGGCAAATGGCGTTAAAAATGGCGGCATGACTGCCGTCGTCAAGCTGCCTGAAGACAAAAACGCTGAAGGCTGGAACGATGTCCTTGTCTATGAATCGGATGATCCAACCGCAAGCTGGTGGAATCTAGTTTCACGCGGCACTGTGATCCGCGTAAGCATCCGTGAAGTTGCCAAGAACGGTCAAGACCTGATCGGCTTTGCGTTGCCTCTGCAAAATCAGCCATCAGAGCTGCAAGCAATGGTCGCAAGCAAGAAAAAGGAGAGCGAGGAACAGGAGCCTGTCGTAAGCAACGGCGACAAACTGGAAGCACAGCTCAAGGAAGACATTGAGAAAAAGCAGCGCCTCTTAATCGCTAAAACTCAAAGCAAGAGCCTGCAGCGGTTAATCCTGATGGGCGAATGGCTCGAAAAGAATGAGTCAGCCCTAAAGGCAGTGCAATCAACGATCTGCACCTCAGTGTTCCGCTGGTACGACGACAACAGCGAAGAAGCTGACACCACCGCGTTGCACGAAATGCTCGATGCTCTGCACCTGCAGATGGACATCGTTCGAGAGCTGCGTCAGAGCTGCTGGTGTCCTGATACGGATTGCGACGGTGTTCTTTACTGGACTGGCAGTAATGGCAAGCCTGTCAAGGTCATCGACCTCAACGAGGTGTCATGAAAGGCGCTAAGGCGTTGCTTGTTTATTTAGCAGCACTGGTGACGGGCAAGCACGAGCTTGCCCCGATCATCGAAATGCCCCTCGATGATGAAGCCCGCGAATACCTGCTGACGATGGAACGGGACTGGCAGATTGCCTTGTTGGAATACTGCTTGACTTTGCCACCTGGCAAGTATCGCCGCTGATTACGGGGCATTGAGCAGGGAGTCCTACAGGTCCTTTCGGCTGCTGCCTGCGTAGGGGATGCCCACTGGTCGGGCTAACTGGTGGGACTGACACTTCCCAAGCGCAAGAAGCTCAAAGGTTCCCGTCGAGGACACGGTGTAGTTCCAGGCAGCAGTGCCCCCATTGACACCGTGCAAGCAGCCACGCTCATGTAAGTCCCCAATTTTTCAACCCAAATCCTGACCAATGAAACGACTGATCCTTGCAGCCATGCTGCTGTTTAACTCGCCTGCGCTTGCCAATCAATCAGGACGCACGGTGCAGGCAACGGTTTATGACCCTTGGTTTGATGGGCGCATCGCCTATTGCGGAAACCGGTATCAGCACTGGGGTGTTAGCGCAGCGCATCCTTGGCTTGAATGCGGCACACGGGTACGGGTGAGCCATAAGGGCAGGATGGTTACGGTGCCGATCACGGATCGGTGCGACTGCAACAGCATTGACCTGTCTGCTGGTGCGGCGCATCGCTTGGGTGTTCCGCTGGACGGGACAGCGCAGGTGCGGATCAGCTATTAGGGCGGCGATCTGAAAAGAATTGTTTCTGGATCTGAAACGGCTTCCCCTTGGACCCATTTAGGGCTATATTTGATCCATGAGGCAAGAGCCTCAAGCCCATCGCGTCCTACGGCATGACCTCCTCCATGTTTTCCCCTCTCTCACTTAAGCGACTCGCCAAGGAGTCCGGTCAGGTTTGCTTCCGGGGTGAGTTCCAGGTTGACCCAGAAGGCAACATGTATCTGGGCAACAAGCGTTGCACCCTAAACGAGGCGATTATCTACGCCGGGAAACTCTCCCTGCAGCAGGTAAGCGCCTGAGCCCTCAGGGCTCCTAACCCATCGCGTCCTACACAATGCTTTCCCTTTCACCCCCTGACGACGAAGGTCTCGACCAGCAAGACGAAACCCGCATCGCAGAAGACCTCGCAGACCTGTTCAACGATTACGTCTGCGAAGAGCTTGTAGACACGCTCTTTGAGATGGCAAAAGAAGTCATCGAGCGCAACACAGGCATGGAACCAAGCGATCCAGAAACTCTTGACCTTGCTCTTGACCTGATCCACCGTATCAAAGTCATCGCAACCAAGTAATCGCCATGAACAACAAACTCACTAATCTCGCCTGCTTCATCATCGCTGCTGCAACCTTCGCTTTTATCGGCTTGGACGCTACAGCTCACCACGGCTCAACCCACAGCGGCACCCAGCCCAACACCATCATCACTAAAGGAAGCAGCAAGTGACCACAACCACCATTACAACCGCTCAAGATCTGATCGACGCCCTTCTGCAGCTCCGCGAAGAACGCGCTGACCTTGACGCCAAAGAAGCCTTCCTCAAAGAACAACTCGCCGGTGCTATCGCCCTAGGCGAACTTGACGACTACCAACAGGAAGACGGCATCTTCCAGTTCAGCAACGCCAAGTACACCCGCTGCGAGCGCAGTACATACAAGCTCAGCAAGGAAGCTGACCGTGCTATCCGCGCCATTAAGGAGCAAGACATCGACGCTGGACTTGCCCAGCGGAACGTGACAACCTACTGGCGGCTAGACACCGCAATTTGAACGACTCCATTACCTTCACCGTTATCGGACTCCCCGCACCGCAAGGCTCCAAACGCCATATCGGTCGCGGGGTCATGGTCGAATCCAGCACGAAGGTAAAACCCTGGCGGGTTGACGTAAAAAACTTTGCCCTAAAAAGCAAGCCGGACAACTGGGACATGGAATCACCTATGTCCCTATCAGTTGTTTTCCGTTTCCGCCGCCCTAAATCCCATTACACAACAAAGGGTTTAAGCTCAAATGCTCCGCTGCAATGCACGTCTGCAAAGCACGGAGATCTAGACAAGCTCCTTCGATCAACGAACGACGCCCTTACAGACGTTCTGTTCAATGACGATCGCCAGGTAGTCAGCATTATTGCCTCTAAGCGATACTGCGAACCTGACGAACCACAGGGTGCAATCATCACGCTCACTGCGCTTTCAACTACCCAATGACCATCCCAAATCTTGCGGGTGTCATCAGCAAAGATGACGTCTTCCGTAAGGGCAGCGGTTCCTACGCCGCCGATTACGTTTCCTGGGCTCGCATTGCGAACCACCTCCACACTTCAGCTCCGGGCTGGGAGTTTCATCTAAAACAAGCTCCCGATGGTGGGCACGTCTGGCAGGCTCCTGACGGCAGCGCCTACCTGGTGACCTACTTCACCGGACCAGAAGATCAAGCAACGCCTGATTTCGTCTATCCCTGTCAGGACAACCGGAACCAGCCGATTCGCTTCGACAAGGTCAACTGCCGCACGCTCACCGATTCGCATCGTCGAGCACTCTGCGCTAACGCCGCCTTTGCCTTCTCCCTTGGCTATGAGCTGTGGGCACGAGAGGAAATTGACGAAGCGAAAAGCGAACCTGTAACGACTGTTGAGGTTTCCGCCGAAGACAAGCCAAAGCCGAAAGCTCCCGCTAAACCGAAAGCTCAGGCTCCCGACCTGACCGCAGAAGAGACGCCGCTGAGCGATTCTGACCTAAAGACGATCCGTGATCTTCTCAAGGAAGAGCCGGTCGTCAACAGGAACAAAATCATCAAGGCGTTCATGCAGGAGTTCAAGGTGCCGGATGGGGAACTCATCTCCACCCACATCACACTTCCCAAGCACCTGCGGTTCATTCAGGAGCGTTTGTCTTCCTGACGCCATGACCGACGAGATGATGCACGCCAAGATGGCGGCTCTTTACGCTCAGCAGCGTGCAGACCTCAAACCATTGGATCATCTCGAAACCATCCTGCCGCCTCACCTTTGTGATTCCGTACGGCATTACGCCGCATCACGCGAATACACCACAAAGCAGGCTCTATCCCACATCGTTTCTAAGTTCTTCGGATCATGCTTCAAGTCACAGCCGTCGGCAATCTCGCAGCCGACCCTGAAGTCCGCACCGTTGGCGACAACGAAGTAGCCAACTTCACGATCATCTGCAACAAGAAGATCAAAGGCGAGGAGCACGTCTCCGCATTGCGTTGTGCAGTATGGGGACCACGCGCCAAAGTTGTAGCCGATTACCTGACCAAAGGCTCACAAGTCACCGTCACCGGGCAGGCTTATGTCGAGACCTACGAGACGAAGACTGGCGAGACTCGCGCCAATCTAAACGTCGCTGTTAACGACTTCACCTTGCCTCCCAAGCCAAGGGTTGAAACCGCCGACATGCCGTTCTAATGTCCGGGGGGCTTTGCCCCCTTTTTTATGGGTTCATGTCAAGCGCGATCAGCGATTACCTTAACCAGATCGGGAAAATCCCGCTGCTAACCGCTGCGGAAGAAATCGAACTCGGCAACGCCATTCAGCAAATGATGCCCCTCGTGGGCAAGTCTGACCTGACCAAAGAAGAAAAGCGCCTGATCCGCATCGGTGAACGCGCTAAGCGGCGCATGATCCAAGGCAATCTGCGCCTCGTCATCCGTGTTGCTGGCAAGTTCAGCAAGCTCACAACGCGGATCACAATGCAAGACCTGATTCAGGAAGGCAACATTGGCTTAATCCGTGCCGCCGAGATGTTTGATCCGTCTAGGGGATACAAGTTTTCAACTTATGCCTATTGGTGGATCAAGCAGGGCATCATGCGGGCATCGCAGATGCAAGATCGGATGATTAAGTTACCAAGTGGCGCACCTGATGTCCTCCGCAAAATCAAACTGTTCACCATTGAATACCAAAGGGAATGGGGCAAAGTGCCAACGATTGAAGAATGTGCCGAGATTGTCGGTATGCAGCCCGACACGATTCGCGGCTACCTCGCCAGCGCCAATGACGCCTCAAGCCTCGATATGAAAGCTAAAAACAGCGAGGATGGCGGCAGCAGCATTATCGACCTGATTGCTAGCGATGGCGAACGCCCAGAAGACGAGCTTCTGCTTGATACACAGATTGAGGCTGTTCGACAGGCGTTGCCAAAGATCAGCGCACGAGCGCAGAAACTGCTTGATCTTCGCTACGGCTTAAGCGGGCAGGAGCCGTTATCTAATCAAGCCATGGCGAAACAAAACGGAGTGTTTAGGGAATCAATGCGCCGTCAAGTCTTAAACGCTGAACAGGAACTCAAAGCAGCCTTGCAAGGTGAACCGCCGGGAAAGCCGCAAGCCCAGAAGAACTGCTCCAGCTTGATCTGGGGTTGGAGCTGAACCATGGGAGCGAATCGGATGGGTCCGCCGTGTCCTAACTGCGGCAGTCAGGTCACAGACGTGGGTTCAACGTATCGGTCAAAAGAGGGTGACTTTGTTCGGCGCAGGATTTGCGTCGTCTGCGATCATCGGTTCTACACCGCGCAGTGCGCTGAGGTTTTAGTTTTAAGGCGTGACCTTCAATGGAAAGGTCGCGTGCCTACCCTGCTCAAAGAAGACATCAGGGACATGTTCCACGCCCTACTGAAGCAGCGTTACGCATGAAACGTGAACAGCTCCACCTACAAGGTGGAATGTCAGTCGAAACTGGCAAGGACTGGAATGGGAGATTTTTTATCGTCTATGCACGAGGCGGTAGCGTCTTCTTGCGTGAACCCACAGAGGTGCGGCAGTTCCTAAAGCTGCCTGCTAAAACCCCTAGCCGCGAAAGCCTCGACTCATGGTTTGCTTCCCTATCACTAGCAGACCAACAAAAGCACCCAGCAGCCAAAACGCAGGAGCCAGGACTATCCCAAGAAGCCTTGCAAACGGGTTTTGGACCTGAGTGCCACCTGGATGAACAAGATCCCAATTTCCAGACTCGCACAATAATCTGACCACTTCGTCGGCTCTGGGATCATTGCGGTTTAGATCCGCCAGCGTCATCGTCATTTCCAGCTCAGCAATGTGCCCTGTCGCTTGCCGCACAAGCTGGCTTAGGTAGGCGTTCTGTTTAACGAGCGAAGAACAGAGCTTGGCTATTTCTGCACGGTCTTCACAATGAAGTACCGTTCGCGCCTGGTTCTCAATCCGCAGTTCTTCCTCAACGGAAAACTCAACGACCATCCATTGTCCCCAGGACATTGGCTTTGAGGCATATGGCGCAGAGTAGCCCGATGAAACCACCTAAGTTAGAAAAGATCGTTACGGATGCGGGCATCGTGCATCGCGTCAGCTACGCGGGCATGGTCAAAGACCATAAGCATGACTGGCAGGCAACCAATCTGTATTGGCACCTATGTGAATGCTACGTCTTAAACCTAGCGGCTAAACGCCGTCAATAATCCCAACGGATACGCGGTGCCTTGCTTGGGTCACTACTGCCAGACCTGACGCCAAGATGCACAAAGCCCTTGCCAGCACCGTATCCCAAGCTATGTGCCCAGTGCTTGTCACACCAGTCCTGCACTGTCCTGATGTTGGCTCCTGAAACGTAGAAATCAACAGCGCCACATCCTGGTTTGTAAAGATGCTCAGAATCAGAAGCGCCGCCAACCGCACTGTTAATTGCAGGCGGACGGTAGCCGCTTGTAATGATGATTGGCTGATTCCCAAAGGCAGTGCGAACCTTCTCTAAGAAAGTGGCAAGGTACAAAGCAATCCTGATCTGATCTGGACGGTCAAACCGCCTACGCTCTTCTCGCAGTGCAAACTCACCTAAGGTGATGTTTGGTGTCAGATGAGCACTGAACGGCGCATCAATGCTCAGGTTGACGGTACCCGCAGGGGAAGCAGGTAATCCTTTACGCCATAGCTGACCCTCAGCCTTGCGGCGTCGCAGCAAACCAGCTTCAACATCAGTACCAGGATTGCGGTAAAGCTCCAGAGCAGCAGGCACTCCTGTCCAATCCTTTTCGCGCAGGCAACGGCTAATCGTTTCAAAACCAGCGGAACCATAAAAGCCACTGCCAAGGTTGTAGGCAAAGCTCACTAAAGCAGATTTCTGCTCGTCTGCCATTTCCCGCCAATGCGGCACGCTGGTTCGCAGCTTGTCGGCAATGCGGTCAACTTCAAGCCCTAAAAGCATGTCGGCTTCGATGACCGTGATTTTGTCACCGCGTTTGACTGCTATTCCACCGCTGTACCGTGTCGTGCCATAACCAATCGTCCACGGGTCACCACCTGACAGTGGGTCTGGATAGGCGCTGAGATGACAGCCCTCAAACTCCTTGATAAGAGCAATGCCAGCGGTCAGATCAGCCTGCTTACCTGCTTGACTCCAAGTCGCAAACCATTGGCGATCACGACGCATCGCAAGCTCGTAGCCGTTAATGGCTAGATCTTGCTGGAGTTGTTGGATTGCTGCCGCCTGATGCGGTAACCCTTTCCAGTATTTAAAAAGCTGCTCAAGGCTGATCGGCGCCGTGTTGCTCATCGGTTGCCCAGGGTGCAGTTATACGCAGCTCATCGCTGCTGAAGATTGGTGATGGCACTGCTGGCGGTTGCGTTGCGTGCCAGTCCTCTATGGCGCGATCAAGGCGCGGTTTAAGCGTGGCGTTGAACTTGTGATCTTGCGCTACACGGTGCAGCTTGTGCCGCCAATCCTTATCGCCAAACCGCGCCAGCCATGCGGTATCGGCGTTTAACGCTTTGGGAAAATCATCTTCAATGCCTTAATCAGCAGTTGAATCCAGGAGTTTTGCCTGATCGGCAACAGCGCAATGATTTCAGAGCCAGCCGCAATGACGATGGCAACAACAGCGGCAGTGGTGGGATCCATGAGGATGTTTTGACTGGTTTCACTGTAAGAAGGTTATCGCTGCCTGCCAATGGTCATTTCAATCTGACGGACGCGACCTTCCAGATCGGACAGCCGCTCTTTGCTGTCGTTCTTCAGCTCTTGGATGTCCTGCGCGACAGTGCTAACAGATTGATCTAGCTTTGCCACCTGCATGAACAATCCACCTAAACCAAGTACAGCGGCGACCAGCAATGCGGGTATTGCCTGATTCCAGGGGTTCGCAGGTTCCGGTGCTGCATGAATCTGCACCTCTTCGTGGCTCTCCATTGCAAGGCGCAGCTGTCACCTATGCAGTGTAAAAGCGTCTATTTACCTAGTCGTGGCAGCTCTTCTAAGGGATCACGACTTCCATTGCAAATGGCAACAGCACGCCGATAAAACATGCAATCAGTCTTGCCCGCGACTTCTAACGCTTCCTTGATCTTGCGCCAGTTATCGCGGGTGTGCTGATTCATCACCCCTTACCCTGCCCGCGCAACTTTTTACGGTTACGTGGGCGGCTGTGCTGCCCTTGCCCAATGCTGGTGCGCTTCGGTTTGCCGGGTTTGTGTTCGACACGTCCCAGCGCGGTTTTGGACTTGACTGCCAATTTGAAAAACCTGTAGGCGTTTTACTAATCTATCGGTCACCCGCGAAAATGCGGTAGGGGTCTTGGGGATGGACAAGGAACTGATCCCACCCAGTAGGCAGCTCGCCTTTGTAGTTGACGTGCCAGCCGTCCATAGGGGTGGGAGGAGTGATGACTTCCCCGGTGTCAGGGTCGATCACTGCGTCGTCGTTGTAGATGACGCCAACGATGTCCATGGCATGATCGTGGGTGTAGCAGATGTAGCCGCCCGGATCGTCGCCAACAGGCTCGTTGTAAAGCCCGGCAACTTCAGCAGCGGTCTGGAAGGTGGCTTCGTCAGTGAAGCGAAGGAAGGTTGTGTGCATGGTTACAGGGTAAGAGCCTGGAGTTGGGACTGAGTAAGGCGGGTTGGGTAGTACATAATCTTCAGAATATGGTGCTTCCGCTGGGAATTAGTAAACTTGCCAAATTGAAAATCACCTGCACCTGGAGACAAAGTAGCAGCGGCTTCCGCATAGGCACCTTGATCGTTGCCTATGACAGCAGTAGTCGTATCTCTGGCAGCAAACACAGTTACCAAATTACTTTTATATACATAATTTGTAGTAG
>Ga0208019_1000977_pt1 | contig 15608 bp, 20 predicted proteins | sample CB_VirMetaG_5_FD_184540 | JGI IMG/M metagenome (GOLD analysis project Ga0208019, IMG submission 184540) | Freshwater to marine saline gradient viral communities from Chesapeake Bay - CB_1508_1D Viral MetaG (SPAdes) (version 4) | ecosystem: Environmental > Aquatic > Marine > Coastal | place: USA...
CTGATTCAGGTGCCGATCCACAAGCAACCAGAGTGCCGCCAGCGGCGACAGCAGCGAGAGTAGCAAGAACTTTTTTCATATTACCTCTCTATCAGAAGCGATACTTGGTGGACAGTTCTGCTTTCCAGTCGGTCTTAGTGCTGAAACTGATTGCCTCAATCTTTGCCTTAGCAGAGAGTTTGTCAGTCAGTTTGATAGCACTACCAAGTTCAGCAGCAGTGAAACCTTTGGTTTCTCCACCATCAGGGGTCTTGGCACCACCACCAAGTTCAACATAAGGTTTCAGGGCACCAACTTTCCAGTCGTAACCAAGACGTGCCTGGTTTACTGCTTCCTTGTAGTTCTCATCAGAGAACTTTGCTTCCGATTTGGTCATGACATATGGACCAGCAAGGGCAGGTGCCGTCACCATAGGGATTGCCAGTGCGGCAAGAGCGAATGCTTTCATTTGAAAATTCCTTTTTTAGTAAACGTCGTTGTCTGTCAAAGACAAATGTATTTTAACATTGCCTTAGGGTTTTGTCGTTAAAGGTTGGTTAACCTTATTTTTAGGCAAAACCTTCGTATATAGAGCGACTTAACTTTATTTTAATGTTTGTTCAAGCACAAAAAAAGGACCCCCGTTAGGGGATCCTGATTTTTATCTGATTAAATTATCAGAAGTTGTACTTAACACCAACCTTGGTGCCGTAACCATTGTCAGCACCATTAGCGCCAGTAGCGAATGCGAATTCACCATAGACACCCAGGTTTTCGGTAGCAGCAACAGAACCGCCAACCTTACCAGAGAATACGGTGTCAGAAGCAGCACCGTCAGGGCTAACCAGGGAAGGACCGCCTTGGACATAGTAACCCAGAGCACCAGTTGAACCTTCGTAACCTACGTGGAAGTCGGTGGTGGTGCCAGAGTAGTCGCTACCAGTGAAACCAGAGTTGGCTTCAACATTCACATAAGGACCTGCAAAAGCAGCACCAGCGAACAGGGGGGCAGCAGCGGCAGCTGCGAGAACAGATTTGAACATGAGAATACCTCGTAATTTTACTTGCGGAATGATTACCCGCAGATGATGGATCGGATTCGACTTCCCGATCGCAGTGTTATTGTACCACAAACCTGTGGTCTAGGTCAACAGATTGGCGCGAGTAGTTGAGGCACCATCCTCTGTTGTAAATCGTTACATTGGTAACGACTTCTTATTTATATTACCTTAACTTTTGGTTAATGTCAAGGGTTGTGAGCAGGATGATTTTCGATCTTCCCATTCTCATCATACCCAGGCGGGAGTCTGCCAAGATATGCGTTCCAATTAAATAGAGTCTTCCAATCTTCGATCTTATTGGACTCTACCCAGAAATTGGAGATGCCATTATAACTGTTCCGATGGAAGATGTCAATATGTTCGGGATGAATTGATGATCCAAGATCCAAACGATACAGGAACATGGGGATACAATAAACTTTTCCACTCTCAAAGATCAAGTCCTCTGAGGTAGCACGAGGGCGAACGTCCTGATCCAGTTTAAACTTATTCTTCCGAACATGCAAGTTGTAAATCTTCTGTGCATGTGATCTCTTCAACACATACACAGCAGCAGAGAAGTCATTGATGAAACGATTGTGCAACGTCACATAAACCACAGCAGGATTGATTGTGGTGAGTTGCATCGCATCATAATTGTATGGGAACAATGAAGATGCTTCCTTATAAGTGAATGGCCAATGCCTCACTGTTTCAAATAATGCATCGTCCTCCATGATCATAACTTCATCACAATCCATTTCTTCGATGAAGTATTTGATTGCTTTGAGGTGAGACATGCAACATCCAATCTCATTAGCAATCATGGTATGAGGAACTGTGCCACTCAGGTAAGGTTCAAATCCACCCTCTTCTCTTGCGTCGATACCAGCAATGCGAGTATGATCTTCAATCTCCCAATAGGAAAACTGATCTTCCATATGCTTACGACGTTCCTTGTCAGCATCTAGATTGATCCAGAGAACAGGAGGAATTCCTTTCAGTTTATATGCTGATTTATTTTTGTCCATAACTCCTCCTTACCATATACTCAACAGTTTCGTAATAGGATTTTAATTTTTCAGGACTCATTGCTTTGAGTTCCTCATAGAGATTTTTATTGTTTTCAATATGTGGATTAGTAAACCAAGAATTCATAGTTCTCACATGTTCCATATGATAGATTGCCTGATCAACTCTTCCAACTTTGAATCCAAGTCGTTCAAATCTTTCAGGTCTTTCATTATCCTCATAACCATATGAGATAAAGTTTTCGTTCTCCATTCCACCATCAATGTATGATTGTCGATTGAAGAACTGTGCCCACCCATAATCAGAGGTAGAGTTTTCTGTATCAGGATGATTGTGGAATACATTCTCACAGAAATCACTTTCAATCAGATTGTTGATAAGTTCTTGATTAACAGTAACTTTCTCTTGATAGTGACCCTGACCGTATGGATAAACTAAATCATATCCTTCTTTCAGAATCATATCATATGCAATATTATAGCTGCTGATTGGGAAGATTACGTCCGTGTCATAGTTAACCACAACATCAGTCTTTGATTCCATCAACATGTCGTTGAGGATTCTGGTGCGATGGAAGATAGGATCTTTACTTTCCTCATAGATCAAAGTAACAGAAGACATGTCTTCAATCAAGTTCTGCAACTGTGGTGCAGCATACTTTTGAAACTTTGATTCTTCATCTACCTCTTGAATAATAACATTAGTATCGAAATTTTTCAAGAGGTAACTCAGACTGATAATAATATTACGCAAACGATCATCACTCTCAATTCTAAGAGGCATGATGAACGTTGCGTTACTGAGATTAAACTTTGTACTCTCTGGTCTCCCTATGTTTGTTTGTGACATACTCTAATTCTTTACTGTTTGCTTCCCAAGACCCGTCAGGATGTTGGCAGATAATATCAAGGTCAAGGTTAGCAGAGATACGATGATCTCCCTCCCGACTTGCAACTAAAATGTTCTCAATGATCTGAGGCATACCATGATTATACCTCATACGATGATAGAACTCTGTATCCATGAGCATCTTACACTCTGGATCAAAAAGTTCTACTGATTCTTTTCTCATTGTGACTATTGAAGGACCGCCCATAAAGTTCTGTCCTTCTAAAAGATGTTCGGACCAACGTGGAACCATTGGTCTGTAAAAATCTCTTCCATCCTGAGTATGGGAGAATCCCGTAACAACCCAAGACGTATTTGTATCTAGGAATCTTTCTCTGATGCGTAGCAAAGCCAGTTCATCAGTGAACAGATCATCCTGAAACATGATCTTAATCAGATCACCCGTACATCTTTTGATAGCAGCATTAGTATTGGCAGGACCATTGCCACGATCATAAAAATTTTTGATGTAAACAATATCGAGTTTGCTCGCATACTGTTTACAAACATTGTAAACATCTCTGCTACCATCAGAGTGATCAGAGACAACAACTTCAACGTTTCTATAAGACTGTCTATTGATACTTGACAGTAGTTCTTTCAGAAACTTACCACCACATCCCCGCATTTCATATGCAGGAATCGCAATAGAAAACTTATTCATGACCTGAAAGCCGATCCAACACGTTTTGCCATCCTGAGGAAAGTGCTTTGCTTCCCCGTGTCAAACGGTTGCGAAAGCGAGAGGAGAAGGAAGTCAACGACTGCTTCTTTGACGTGCTCTGTTCCTCTCTCGACATTAAAGACCGAATGTCTTCCATCTTCATCAGTGTACGGATGATGCCAATCTCCTTCTGCAATGAACTTTTCTGTTTTGTGTTTCTTTGGATAAGAGAAAGCATTCGATAGTCCGCTAAAACGCGCCTCAGTTTCTGGATCATCAGAGCAAATAAAGAATTTGTTTTCAGTGTCTTCTTTGACTACATTATACCAATGATCAACATCAAAAGATTCGATACCCTTGAAGTCTGTCATACGAAGATGAATACCATAGTAACCACCCTTTAAATTTTCGTCAAGAAAAGAGGCAACCTTTGTCATGATATCGTTATTGAACAGGAGATTTCTGATGGTAGTTCTAACCTCTTGCTCAGGTAACCAGTCATAGATGAGTGGAGTATAGTAAAAAATATTCTTGTCACTATTAGCAACAGCAATACATGCTTGTTCCAAAGTTAAAGAACCAGGATCAACCATCTTCATGGGACCATGTTCTCTAAACAGTTGGACATGTTGATCATTGACTGTCAAGAAATCATACTTATCCACATAAGGATAAAACTCTTTGAGTCTCCAATCAACAACGTTCTCAACTGGTGCAAAGATATCTTCCCACAAAGCACGGCACATGTTTGTGCTTGGCCAACTGATAGTTGCAGGAAGTCCGCACAGTCTTGCTAGTGTGAGACCACCAATCAAACCACTATATCTGTTGCCAAAACTACCATCGCAACAGATGTGAACATGTTTTACATTTTCACTCATCGTTTCTGATGTCCTCAATTACAAATGCATCTGGTTCTTGTTTGAAGTATCCAACAACAGTATTACGATCTTGGAAAATCTGATCCCAATCATCAATGTTAGGGATGAAATCTTTCTTTTCTTTGATCTTAACTGTTGTCATTCCCCAGGACTCTGGACGGTGACGAACACGAATGTAATCATCTTCATATCGGAATCCTTCATTACCATACTTCTCAAACAGTTCTGTAATGCCAAAGAAGCGACCGACAGCAACCTCAGGACGATCCCATTTGAGTCCTTTCTCTTGAACCTCAGGATGCCAGGTCAGATCATGCATTCCTGCTGGCCAATTAGTGTCATGGAATACAATAAATCCACCCTCTTTTACATGAGGATACCAATGATAAAGTTCAGTTGCAACTTGACATGCAACGTGGATAGAGTCCACAAAAAGCAAACTCACTTCACCATATTCATTAGTGTCCCAATACTTTCCAACACTAGAACTGTCACCTTGAATCAGATTGTAATTAGGAAATTCCCAAAGGTCAAATCCAAGACGCTTGAACTGAGTATCGACTCCATAAACTTTATTATTTCGTTCAATAGAATCATATGTCATCGTAAGTGAGGAAACACCATAGTCAACACCAAGGTCAACAAAGGTATTGTTCTCTTTACATTGATCTACAACTCGTGCGAGTTCATAGATGTTGGTTCCGAGATTACTAAATTGAAAGTTTTCTTCGGTGGAAAAGTTCCAACCGCCATACTTTCCAGCACGAATACCAATACCAGGTACTACTTGTGTATACTGATGATCAGTCATGTCAAAATCCAATTTTTTCGTTTTCGCAGAAGGGATAATTATTTTGAGTCAGATAATTATAAAGAACTGATTTGTACTTTGAATTCTTTAATTCAGGAGTAAGTGAAAGAAACTCCTGTACGACATATTTATCAAGGTATGGGTATCGGGTTTCAATACCAAAAGATCCTGCGACATGCTCTTCTTTTGCAATGTATGTCTCTTGTGAGCTTCCATAGAAGGATGCCCATGGGAAGATGGTTGACAAGTCATCAGGGAAGAGACCTCCAAAGTTACTATGTTGATACTTCTTTACTCCACCAAACCCGTAGTCTGAGAAGATTTCATCTGCACCTGATCCTGAGAGGTAGACTTTGTTTCCGTCTTTGATGGCCAAGTCGCATATAAAAGCAAGACTGCCGCCACCATGATCATCAACGATATCCGTTCCATATTCATTGTAGTCACTAGAAGAAGAGTGAATTGTATTTTTAAACGGTTCTACATTCTTAGCAATATATTCTACAATCGGACCTCTGGTGTATTCTGGAAGAGTATTAATCTTATGTATTGAATTTTCTTTGAATAATTGATTCCTTTGTTTCAAAACTTCTTGATTCTCTGTCCCAGTTAAAGTATATGCAGTATGTGGTACATCTTGTTTGCGAAGTTCACATGCAATTGATCCACTATCATATCCACTGGACAATCCAATAAAGATTTTCTCACGGCAGTTTTGAGTTCTCTTTCTGATTGCCTCTGCAAATGCAGCATTCCAATCATCAAAAGAATCTTTGGTTTGATTTAGGTCAAAATCAAATAGAGTTCCCTGATCTTCAATACGGTACTCTCTGGTGTGTGGATCAAATCCAAACAACATCCTGGTGTTTGCAGGAACCTTCTTTGGTTTTTTGAATCCAAGTTCCAACAATGCAGATTCGTATGAAGCTACACCGATCTGACCATCTTCAACACACCACCACAATGGTTTAGTCGCAAAGACATCAGTGGAGAGAAGAATCTTTTTATTTTTATAATCAACCAGACAGATAGCAAACTCACCATCCAGATGCCTAGGCATTCTGAATCCGTACTGAAAGTAACGAGGGATAATAATCTTACCATCAGTATCATATCCATCAGCGTTATAGATCTCTCCGTTATATACAACGACAACCTCACGCTCTTGATCCACAAATGGTTGCGGAGTAAACTCACCAGTGATACTGAGGAGATTATGCATAAAGAAATAATCTCCAACCTCAATCAGGTTCGTAGTGTCAGGACCACGACGAACCATTAAACGATTGGAGTCAGAGTTGGGTTCTTTACTAGAAAAAAGAAAACTACACATTGATGAAGTCGTGTACTCTACGATGGTTTGAATTTTTTACCTGCGGAAGAATATTATTTCTCATGATTCCATTTGCATTACCAGGCATAATAGCAGGTTTGATACCGTGCATATGCATTGCAAAAGGAAGACTCAGTTGATCACGAGAAGAATACTTACAGATAATCTCCCACCATGTTAGCATAAGTGCTTGAATAGATCCAGTATTTCTCTGAATTCGGCATGGGAGTTCATAGAGTCCATTTTCTTCTGGATAACTCTGTGATTTGTAGTAAATCATCTGACTTTGAACAAAAGAAAGTTGGTCAAACTTAACGCCCATGATCGTGTTAGCTTCTGCATATACACAATTTCTTTCTGGATGCTCAAACAATGCGATGTCAGAATCCTTCAAATACATTTCAATGATTTGTTTTGGATCCATTGCAATCATGTGAGTCGAATCAATCCAAATGTAGTAATCATATCCAGGAACAAAGAGATGCGGAAGAACTTTAAAGATCTTTGCGTGTCTACGCTCCGCATATCTTTTATCAATAGTCCACTTAGGAACATGATGAAATGTCCACATTGACTCTGTGGGACGTTCAAGATCTGAATCAAAATCCACAAAGGCATGGTAATCCACACCTTCAAATGGAGTATGTTCTACTGGAAAACCAGCACCAACTGATGCTGTAACTACTGCGATTTTCATAGACGAATCCAATTACGATCTTCGGGAATCAAATCTTTGGTATCGTGACTTGCATATGCAGGTCCAAACCAATTCACAGGAGACACCAGAGTGCGAGTGCGATTCTTTTGAAGGAATGCTCCCCACCAGGAGAGGGAACTGTTAGCTGTGATACCACCATCACACAGAGACATCAGGCACAAGTCCACAAAAGGAACCAGAGCACCATCTTCATGTTTGTCAGTAGACTCGGAGAAGTTGAAACGATCATCAGAGAAGAATTCCTGCTCCTTACACCAGTCAATCGAATCAGAGAACACGATGACAGGTACATCCTCAGGGAACTGTTTCAGTGCTTCCTCATAGTATTCCAGAGTTTGTACAGGGTGCTGATCTTGCAGGTTCACATATGCCCACTTGAATCCACGTTTATCAGCAAGGTTAGGATCACCACGACGAACGTGAAGCATGATCGGACGAACATCAAAACTATCAATCATCTCTTGACATGGTTCAAGAATACCTTTCTTGAATTCAAAGTCTTGGCGGATATCATTCTCAATGTCCTGCCAATACTTCATGGTCTGATAGAAACCATAAAGGTTTACACCATCAGGCACATTATTATACAGGTTTTCATTGAAGTGAAACTGTCCCTCCTGTGCATACTGTTCAGAAGGATGGAATCCAATGTTCCGATCAGCAACATTAGTCAGACGGAAACAATCATGAATGGCATAGTTGTCCACACTGTTGTATGGGGGTGGGAACATAAAGTCAAACCCACGATGCGCTGCAATGCCACGCAGAGCAGCATACTGGAACATCTGATTGCCCAGACGACCGTTATTACCTAGTCCATTATATCCAATACTCACTGTTGCTCCTCCTTCATTTGATTAAACACTTTTGCAATACCATCTTGAATATTAGTTTTTGGCATCCACCAACCACTAATATAAGTGTCTGCCTCATTCTTTTTATTCTGTTGTACTGTATCTTTTGCCTCTGCTGGTTTAAAGATAACTGTCTTATCAATCAGATTGAATTGTCCAGTAATGATCTGAGCAATCTCTTTGATCGTTGTAGTTCTGAATGACGTAATATGCAGTGGATCATCAACTCCAAAATCACTGAAAGAATTCATGACTTCTTCAAGAGCTTCACAACAATCCTCAGCATACAAGAACTGACGTTCCTCAGTACCATCAGTCAGCATCTCAACAGTGCCACCATCTTCAACTTCAAATCCTTTGCGAATGAAATCAGTGATGACGTGAGACTTCTCTTCATCATGCTCAATACCATACACGTTCCAGAACTTAACAGTCAGTCCTTTGAGAGCACGAGTATAAAGTTCACCCACACGTTTCAGAACACCATACGGAGAGTAACTCATGTTACTCATTTGCGATGATGCAAACACAAACGGTTTCTTATACTTCTCCAAGAAACCAAACGTCTGTGCCATCAACCTGGTATTGTTGTTGATGAAGTCAAACGTGTGTTGATACTTAGCCAGATAACGCGAACCACCCACATCAAATGCAAGGAAGAACACAAAGTCACTGTCCTGAATTTTTCTTTCAAGAATCTGGTTGGGGAAATATGTCAGGTCTTCAAGAGGTGATCTAACGATATCAAACTCATAGACCTTGTAACCTTTGTCACGAAGGTATGTTGTCAAGTAGGCACCGATTTGCCCACTCGACCCAAGAATAGTTACAGTTTTCATACAGGCACATGAATTGGAGTTTTCTTTGCAATCTCTCCACGAATCCACTCATAGGTTTCAGCAATACCCTCTTCAAGAGACATACTAAAATCCCAATCAAGTTTTTCGCGGATAAGATCATTGTTGGAGTTGCGACCACGAACACCCAGAGGACCATCAATATGTTCGATGTTGATAGTCTTACCTGCCACCTTAGCAACAGTTTCTACCAGGCGATTGATCGTTACCATCTCCTCAGATCCGATATTCACAGGACCTAGGAAGTCAGACTCCATCAGGCGACGGGTAGCTTCAATACACTCATCAATGTAAAGGAAGGATCGTGTTTGTTCACCATCACCCCAGACTTCAATAGTGCCACCATCCTCAGCACAAGCAACCTTGCGGCACATAGCAGCAGGAGACTTCTCCTTACCGCCTTCCCAGGTGCTGTCAGGACCATAGATGTTATGGAAGCGAGCAATCCTAACAGGAATGCCATGGTTACGATTGTAGGTCAGATACAGACGCTCAGAGAACAGTTTCTCCCAACCATACTCAGAGTCAGGACCAGCAGGATATGCATCAGACTCTTTCAGTCCAGGATTATCCACATCCATCTGAGCATATTCAGGGTACATGCAAGCAGATGAGGAGTAGAAGATCTTGGTTGTTCTATAATTTACTGATCCATCAAAGTTTTCTTTTTCCTTTTTCTTAATCCAATCAAGTTGTGCTCTCAGAAGATTCAAATTGATCATGGCAGAGTTGTACATGACCTCTGAATCATTCTCTCCACTGAAAATATATCCAGCACCACCCATATCAGCAGCATACTGATAGATTTCATCAAAAGGTTTTTGTAGTGATTCAGAAACATGATGGTAGAAGTTACCTTGTTCGCCAGAGAAACGAACAACACGTTCTACAAATTTTTGGTCAGTCAAATTGCCGAGAACAAACTCATCAGCAGCAGTTTGTGAATACTCAGGGCGTTTGATATCAACACCACGCACCCAATATCCTTCTGCTTTCAATCGACGAACCATGTGGCTGCCAATGAAACCACCAGCGCCAAGAACAAGTGCAGTTTTAGTCATGATTGTTGATGTAATCCTCAATAGTTTTTCTTACTCTTGCATGAAAGTCCCAATACTCTTTGGACCTTTCAAAGTTTTCGTTGATAATATCTACACGATCATCATAAAACGTTTCTTCGAGATTGTCAAGGATATCTTTGAGTTCCTCGATGGTGTTAAAGATGATCATACCATCGGTGTTGAAGTATTCTCCGATGTTTGATGCACCCCAATAAATTGGAATAGTTCTAGTGGCAAGACAATCGATCAACTTTTCCGTGATCCAATTGTTTCTTTGCTCGTTCTCTACAACTATGTGATATTTAGCAACTTCAAACAGGAAGTCTTTGGTCGGTATTCGCGGTGGTGACTTATGTTTGATAATACCAAATCCATTAAGATCTTCTGCCTCTTCAAGACCTTCCCAAATTTGTTGGCGAAGTATATGTCCAGGTGCCCAACCTTTGTTACTAGTGTTAAAGGAAACGTACTTTCCTTTATCTGCCTTGAAAGTTTCTTGATCAATCCAACAAGATCCAAACACAAATTTCTGAGCATTAGGAAGATCAAGAAGATCTTCATTCCAAGTAAGGATCAGGTCATACTTATTAGCATTGGCTCTGATTGAATCTGTGATATCAAGAATCGATGGTGGTTCAATTTGAACCAAAATATTCAGGTCACAAGTTTGATCAAAAATAATTCTGTCATAAGCAATGTGAACCTTCTTTCTGTACTGTCCATCAGAAGAAAGAGTTCCTGAGGTTTTTACATCAAACATTGGGATGAACCTCCTCCATAATATTAAGTAGGTGATCTACTTTTTTATTAGTAACAAACTGACTATTACCAACATAAAGACCGTTCTTATGAAGATACTCTACGTTAGGTTCCTCTCTTTCTGTGCAGAGTTTGTAAGATTTAAATGCTGGATGACGAAGAAGATTGCCGCTAATGATTGGGCGATATTCAATACCAGAATTTTTGAGAGTTTCTTTTAACATTGAAACAATAAGTTCTTGTTCAAAAGGTCTAACAATGGGAATAATAGGGAAAGAAAAACTACTGTTATTAGTTTGATACTCTGGCATGAAGTATCCAGTGAGTTTGATAATACCGTCAAAGAATCTCTTATAGTTTTCTTTACGAATTTGAATATTCTTATCAAGTCTTTTAATTTGTGATAGACCAAGAACTGCACAGACTTCATGATTGCGGAAGTTATATCCATCAGTCATGAACAAGAAGGCTGGATCAATGTCAGGGTTTTCATCACGATACTTTTCAAAGTATGCGAGAGATCCTTCACGTGCCATACCATGACTACGCTTCAATCGCATCAGTTCATAGAGTTCGGTATTATTGGTGCATACCATACCACCTTCAATAGTGGTCATGTGATGTCCAAAATAGAAACTAAATGATGAGGCAATAGACTTGCTACCCCGCTTCTCTCCATTGGGACCCTTAACACCATGAGATTCACAAACATCTTCCAGGATCAGTGCATCAGGGAAGACCTCTCTGATTCGCTCAACAGGTGCAGACAGACCAATCAGATGAGTGATGAATACTGCTTTGATATCAGGGTGTTGCTTAGCAACATACTCCAATTCCTGAGTATCAAAAGAGAAATTGCGAAGGTTGATGTCACAGAAGATAGGTTGCAGTCCTGCTTGAATTACAGGTGCAACATTTGTCATCCAAGTGGTGGCAGGAACAAGAACCTTATCACCATCTTTCAGACCATAGTATTCTTTGACTGCTGCAATGATCAGAGAGTTTGCTGTGCTACCACTAGAAACATATAGAGAATGTTTGACACCCAACCACTCAGACCATTTCTGCTCAAACTCACGAACCTTAGGTCCATTCGTAAGTTTGCTGCTGGTCAACACAAATGCTGCCATTTTCAAACGATCTTTCAGTGTGATCGTGTCTTCCATCAAAGGCCAATACATCACTTTTCCTCTAATTTAAAGTATTCATAAGTCAAAAAGAGACCATTATCAAGACTGGTCTGTGGTTTCCATCCCAAATTAGTTAGTTTAGTTGTGTCAAGAAGGCGTTGTTTCATACCTTCTGGTTTGGACGTGTCCCATCCAACTTCTCTTTCATATCCTACCACATCAACAATGTGTGCGACAAGTTCTTTGATTGAAACATCACGTCCAACACCAACATTAATGATTTCAGAATCATCATAGTGATTCATCAAGAAAATAAGTGCATCAGCAAGGTCTTCAACATAGATGAATTCACGTCTTGCTGATCCAGATCCCCAACATTCAATCCTCTCCTTACCACTAACTTTTGCTTCATGAAACCGACGAATCAAACCAGGAATCACATGACTTGTTTCTGGATGAAAATTATCTTTCGGACCATAAACGTTTGATGGTTGAACTGAGATGAAGTTGGTCCCGTACTGTTTATTGTATGCCTGACATAGTTTGATACCAGCAATCTTGGCAAGAGAATATGCTTCGTTGGTTGGTTCAAGATAACCAGAAAGAAGATACTCCTCTTTGATTGGTTGTTCACATTGCTTTGGATAGATGCAAGCAGAACCAAGGAACATTAATTTCTTTACATCAGTTTTGTGTGATGCAGAAATGACACTGCTCTGAATCTTTAAGTTATCTTGAAGGAACTGAACAGGATGTTCAATATTGTCTTTGATTCCACCACACTTAGCAGCAGCCAAGAAAACATAATCAGGTTTAGTTTCTTTGAAAAACTTCAATGTTGTTCCTTCGTCACGAAGATCAAGATCTTCACTCTTGACAAGGAGAAGATTTCTATAACCCTGTTCCCTTAAAGAACGAACAATTGCTGACCCCACAAGACCTTTGTGCCCAGCAACGAAGATTTTATCATTCGTATGCATAGCGATTAAATCCTCCTTGTGCTAAGTATTCATCTCGCTGAGCAAACTCAATATCCTTCTTCACCATCTCTTTGATCATTTCTTCTACTGTGACTTCTGGATACCATCCAAGTTCTTGACGTGCCTTGGTTGAATCTCCAAGCAGAGTTTCTACTTCTGCATCGCGGAAGTAACGAGGACTGACCTCAATCACCTTTCTTCCAGTAATTGAATCAACACCATACTCATCAACTCCTTCACCAGACCAAACAATGTTCATACCCAGTTCTTGTCCTGTCAGTTCACAGAACCTACGAACAGTGATCTGTTGCATGGTGGAGATCACGTAGTCATCAGGTTTCTCTTGCTGCAACATCAACCACATAGCACGGACGTAATCCTTTGCATGTCCCCAGTCACGCTTGGCATCCAGGTTACCAAGTTTCAGAGTCTTAGAAAGACCCATACTGACACGGGTAAGATCACGGGTAATCTTACGGGTCACAAAGGTCTCACCACGACGAGGAGATTCATGATTGAAAAGGATACCAGAACAAGTAAACATACCATAGGATTCACGATAGTTCTTTGTGATCCAATGAGCATACAGTTTTGCAACACCATAAGGTGAGCGTGGATAGAACGGAGTCTTCTCAGACTGTGGATTCTCCTGCACCATCCCATACATTTCAGAGGTAGATGCCTGATAGAATCTCACTTTCTCTTGCATACCCAGGATACGGATAGCTTCCAGAATACGAAGAGTTCCCAGAGCATCACTGTTAGCAGTGTACTCTGGGGTCTCAAAAGAAACTTTCACATGACTCTGTGCTCCAAGATTGTAAATCTCATCAGGTTGAACCATCTGAATGATTCGAATGAGATTTGTGGAGTCAGTTAGATCACCATAATGCATGGTGAAATTTTTGCTTTTGTTGAAGATATGATTGACTCGATCAGTATTGAAAGAAGAACTTCTCCTCTTGATACCATGGACTTCATATCCCATAGAAAGAAGGAGTTCGGCAAGATAGGAACCATCTTGACCCGTAACTCCTGTAATCAATGCACGTTTCATACAATTGCATTTTATATTTCAAGGGTTAATATGCTCGCCACCTGGTTTTTGAAAAGAACCAGGAAACTTTGCGGATGTAGCGCACCACTTGCTCTTATGGAAAAGCAAGAAACCCGAGGGTCTTAGAGTATTAGGTCGTGAATACTAATAAAAGTATTTCCAGTTAAATACTAACTAAACCATCCCGACCAGGGCACGATTAACGTCTGTCCGCGACGGGAATATTGGGTTTGACTCCACCACCTAATTTTGCCAGAACTAGGAAACTAAATCAGATACGTGGTTTTACAGCTTGATACCACGTCCACAGTTCTTCAATCTTAGCAGCAAGGTCTTCGGAAACTCCGCCACCACCACCACATGGGGTATGTGCTTGTGATTCAAGAGCTTTGAGTCTCTTTTCTACTTCTTGATCGTACTGTGACATATATGCCCCTGATGAGGATGTTTTTTTAGTTGTAGCCATCGATGAATAATGAATTCTACTGTGTTATTTATTAGTTCCATTTTCGGTAAGCACCCACTTCTGGATCTGGATCTAACCACTTTGCATATTCTGGATCTTCAATGGCAATATCCATTTGCATTTGGTTGTCACAGAGATACATGTCTTTGTAACGTTTGGTCCAGTCATCATATTTTTGAATGCGGCAATCTGGTTTGCCATTTTCCAGATCGCCACACGTAACAAAACGGTATGGATACCGTTCCATAATCACAGTAGGTTTCATTTGATTTTCTGCAAATCTTGTGCGAGACAATTCACGAGTGTACCATAATCATTGGCATCATCATAAAACTCTACTCCTTCATTGGCATAATGTCGAATAATTTTTTTGTAGAGTTTGGGATTTTTCAAGTCAAGAAAGACAGATCCTTCAACGGTTTCTTCCAAGAGAGGAAGATACTTGCGAAACTTTTCCGTGAGAGACATTGGACTTTTGGTGTACCTAGGTATTGTAGGATAAAATGGGGTTGGTGTCAACCCCAATGCTGGTTGCGTGGATCGAACACGCCTTAGGCGAATTATGAGTTCGCTGCATTCACCAGATTGCTAAACCAGCAATGCTTTTATTATAGCATCAGAACTCGATTGTTTCAATGTCTATGGGTATACCTCTGTTATCATCCAATGGATCATAAAGTTTATCTTTATTTTCTTCCATGTCTGTAATACAAAAGGACTCTCCTGCTTCCATCCTTTCCATATAATGATCATAGTTCGCACGAAAATCTGCGACTGTAATGTGATTAGACATTTTGAATTATTTTCTTTTATATAGTCGGAATGACAGGATTCGAACCTGCGACATCTCGCTCCCAAAGCGAGTGCTCTACCAAACTGAGCTACATTCCGTGGCGGAAAGGGTGGGATTCGAACCCACGGAGGTGTTACCCTCGCTGGTTTTCAAGACCAGAGCCATCAACCACTCGACCACCTTTCCATTTATTTTCTGAGAGAGGCAAGAGATTTCCTAGGGACCTTATGCCTGAACTCATCTTTCATATTATACACTAGTTCATAGTTCTCTGTCAAGAGATAGTAACCAGTGAGATCTTTTCC
>Ga0208019_1000978_pt1 | contig 15605 bp, 8 predicted proteins | sample CB_VirMetaG_5_FD_184540 | JGI IMG/M metagenome (GOLD analysis project Ga0208019, IMG submission 184540) | Freshwater to marine saline gradient viral communities from Chesapeake Bay - CB_1508_1D Viral MetaG (SPAdes) (version 4) | ecosystem: Environmental > Aquatic > Marine > Coastal | place: USA...
ACTGAGATTAACGGTGTCAAAGTGGACGCCAGACAAGACCGCTTGAGAATTCACGCGCTGGAACTGGATTCAGCGAGAGCGCGAGAGCGTATGCGGATGGCAGGCGTACCGCAGCCGGTTGACTATGCGCGGGATGGTGAGTGATGGCTAGGATTGTCAATAGGCAGTTTTATCAAGTCACATCAGGTGTTGTTACAGATACGTTTGCGTTACCCGCGCACAATCAAAACGACCTGCTAGTTATTATCATAGCTGATAACGCGAATTCAACGCACACTGAGTCAGGCGCGACTTGGAATAACCCGATAAACAACACAAGCACGGGCCATACCCAAAGTTGGTGGTGGAAAATAGCGGGCGCGTCAGAGGCTGACCCGACATTCAACTTCTCAGCGTCTAGTGTTTATTCAGCGGTTTGTTTTGTTATCGAGGACGCACCGCACTCGTCACCGATAGAGACATCAGGCACAACAACATCTGGTGGAGCCGCATCAACAGCGGTCACGCCAGCGATTACAACAAGCAGCGCAGATTGTTTAGCGATACACGCATGGTCAGCAGAGTCTAGATTTTTCCACGTTTTACTGCCAACAAATGTTAGGACAGAGGCATTAATATCAGAGAGCCTAAGTAACCTAGACGTAGCATCAAACTATTACCCATCGTCCGGCGTACAGCAGACAATATCTGCATCACGGATCAGGGCTGTCAGTAGAAGTTATGCGGTATCGACACTTGTCATTAAAAATGACACGAACGGGAGAGTGCAGGGGCAAATTCCATTGACCAGCGCCCCATCAACAATACTGGGTAGTTATTCACTGGGTACAACTAATATCGCATCGCTCTTAACTCCGTTGGACGGAGCGACAACAACGCGAGATGGTTACGATACCGGATCAGGAGCGCAGCTTTATAAACAGTTTGAGTGCCCGCAGACGCAAGATGGTGGTGACGCAAAACTAAATTATGCCGCTGGATCATTAACGGGTGATGCGACGCAGCTTTATACAACATCTCAAGACCTGAGTAATTCGCTTGTAACAGTCTCTTGTGTAGGCGCGGGTTTCGAGGGCTGGGAAACCTACGAGAATGGTGGGCTGTATTTTGGGTTTGTCAATAGTACGCAGGCTGGTGCAACAATCTGGAAAGTAAGCGCCTCTGACACACTGGTAAAACAGGCTTATGGGGCCATACCGTTTGTTATCAATACTGCTATAACAGACGGGCGGGAAGTATTCGGGACCAACAATCTAACATCTGTTGATGATTTTGTTTGGGCAGCTACTACAAAAGCAACTTCGCAGGCGTTTGTTGGCCCACCACATAAACTCAATACGATGGTCATGACTTATGGCAAGGAGGGGTCAGAGTCATCATTTATTGATTGTGCGGAGTTTTCTGATACGAGTACACTTAGGACAGTACAGGCTCAGGTTGGTCAATCACAAAGTCAGTTTTTTGTCACGCAATCAATCCAGATTGGTGACGGTGGCACAACGGTTACACGTTGGAAGTCGTCTAACCAATCGATGGAAATGCCACGCGCTTATAGCGAGGCAGATAAAGACGTTTCGATACGACTAAACGCCGGTGATTTATCTCTGACAGTTTATGCGGGTAGTAGTGACTCGATAGACCTAAGCAACACTATTTTAAATTTCGGTAATTATCACACACCGATAATTCACGCGAGCAGCAGCACTAGCGCGACATATAGTTTTGATGGTTGTGTATGGTTAAATGCTGGCACACCAACGATACAAACAGGCATTAGTTACAGCGGGTTAAAAGTACAATCAAGTCAGGAATTGGTACACAACAGCGCCAGCTTAAGCGGGGTAACTATCGATTCAGTGGCAAGTGGAGAGACTGCGGCGCTACAATTCTCAGCATCGAATCAAACTGAACTAACCGCAATCGGTACGCAGTGCGGCACATTAACTGTTAGTAACAACACCAACGCCCCGGCAATCAGGATCAACTACACAGGAGCGGCTGGTGCGGTAACAATTGATTTATCGGATGTCACATTCAGCGGCAACGAGACAGGCGGCGATTTACATTTCGAGTCAACTAATAATTGTGATTTATCAATCATTCGGAACAGTGGCACATTAACAACTACAGCATCGGCTGGGTCAACCGTCACTGTAGTTGCACCGATTACCGCACTCCGCATCGACCCCGACATCACGATCACAGTCAACGGCGCTATTCGTTATTTCGACGGCACACCCGATGACCAGACACCCAACGACAGCGGAACTGGTGATTTACTCGACTACGTTTACAGCACCACCGACCCGATAGACATTGAGGTTGTCGAGCAATTCTACGTCCCGGTTAATCAGCAGAACGTCACGCCATCGAACAGTACCCGCGATATCACGATGGATTTCGACGAGGCTTACAACGCCAGTCACGGACTAGCACTAGCAACCGATTACACCTACACCCGCACTGATGCAGTAACAGGCACTCTGGCACTGTTGACCGATCAAAGCGCACTGGATTTCCGTTCAGCGATGGCTGACCTGATCAGGACCAACGCGAGTTACTACAACACCAAGCTGTTGCTCGAAGCGATTCCCGGTCTGGTCCGTATCGACCAATTGGGCGGTCTAACTGTAACCGGGATGGATCACTGGAAACGGGCAGGCTCAGAGGTATTCGACGCAGCGGATTCGAGTAATCCGACGCAGAAATGGTGCGCGGTTCAGTCGGTCGGCACGATCACCGGGGCCACTACGCACTATCGCCAAACATCATCAGGCACATCGACTGCTATCACGCTGACGAATAACGTAGTGGATGAGGCGTTTCAATACTGGAGCGACCCGAATCACGATAGCAGCGCGGCGGATGGCTATGACCGCTCTGGTTACATGCTGATCAAATCGTTCCTGGCTGGCAGCAAACAAGGCAGGATTGACGTACTCGCAAACGCTGGTATCAGTGCGCTGCAGTCAACGCTGTACGTTGTGCCATTGTCTAATGCATCGCACGATTACACAGGCGTAGACCCGAGTATCACCGGCGTGACGTTGGTCGCTGGACCGTTCACGGTTGGCACTAAAACATTCGCCTACAAACTAGTCGATGCAGGCACGAACTCTGGCGAGGATATCGCCAACTGGATCAACACGCAGGCAGCATCAGACCCGACAGGCACAATACCAGGCGGCACAGGTTTAACCTGGTTCGAGCTGCCCGATATGGTCATATACAACGCAACAGGCGTAGAGACTGAGCGTGGATATAAAGAGGGCGCAACACCGACGCTGGTAGGTTTTTATGTCGAGCGAGGTGGAGCAGATCACCCGGATTTCACGAGGTTCCAGGCGGATGATGGGACGTATTACAGACCGGCCACGTTCGCCAACGCCATCGTGACCAACATGCCGACAGATGGCACGCGCCGGTTGCAGATCAAGAACATGACCACGGGTCAGATTTTCTACTCCGGCCAGCCAGCGAACAGCACCTACCAGGAGGCGTATCTCAACGGTGACACGCAGGGGCGTTTGCTCATCGATGGTACGTTTCGGCTCAACATCAACGCGGCAGGCGATGACTTGGTAGTCGGTGCGCCGACGATAACAGCGGGTGACAGTGTGCGCATTCGATTCGCCGAGATGAACGGCACAACCTCGTTCAAGATGATGCAGACCTTCGTTACTGCGTCGAGTACAGGATTCGCTGTTGATGCATCCAGTTTCATCGAAACGGTGCCAGTGTACGCGACATGGGCCGCGCTCGAAGGGCAGGACGGCGCGTACTTCGATGACCGGTTCTCGCCAAATTATGTGCTGAACTATGTCGTACTTGACACCAACATCGACTACAGCGGTAAATCAGCGGGGCTTTACTACTGTTACTTGCTGACCACCGAGGAAGGTATCGACAGTTTCTGGGATGGATTTGACCTGATCGATGCCGGCAATCTGATGAACAACGATGACGTGGTGGACGTGTATTTCTACTGCCCGAGTGGGTTTGTCAAACAAACAGACAACGTGCGGATTTTCAAGAAAACGGATTCGAGCATTCGCCCAGCGGTCGATGATTCCGAACTCGGCGGGCTGGAGATAAACTGGCGGCTGCCGGTCAACGTCGTGCAGGTCGCCGGATCATACGCCATCACCGGGAACATTAATGACGTTGCCGCACAGGTTCAGGCCGGTATGACATCACAGGGTTACACGGCTGGTCGTGCAGGTAACCTCGACACAATCACCACGCTCGACAACAACCTCGACACAGCACTGGTGAAGATCACGGACATCCACAACGCGGACGGTTTAGATGCTGCTGACCCGATCACGATCTCGGGCGATGGCGAGACCAGTTCCACAATCACCACAACCCGGTTGGCGAAGACGATAACGCCGACCAGCATAGAGCGGAGCGCTTAACATGGCAGATTCAGACATCAACGGTTTGGCGCAGGCGCAGGCCGGTTACGTTGACAGCACCGACGAGTTGATCATCCAGAAGTCGGGCGAGACCTCCTGCAAAAAAATCCAGGTCGATGACCTGTTCGGAGGTTGGAAAGACCTCATGCCGTATGAGTACACCAACGGCACAGGTACAAACGCACCATCGTTTACGCTGCTGCCAGACGGTGTGACGGGTGACTGGGCATTCGGCGTGAATGACGAGCGATGGCTGAAATACCACGTCGATCACGATATGAAACAAGGGGACATCATGTACCCTCATATCCATTTGACGGTCGCTGGCACGAACACCAACATCGTGCGCTTTCAGATCGATTTTTCTATAGTCAACAGTCATGGCGTAGCAGCGTGGCCAGCCACAGCAACGACCCAGATAATCGACACAACCCCGAACGGCCTGACGAATATTGAGTACACCACCGAGGGCACGGGCGTCGCCACACCATTGCCCGACACGCTAATCAAACTGCACATCAAACGGATTGCAAACGGTGGCACAGAAAACCCCGGTACAGTTTGGATGCATGCGGTTGACTGGCACTATCCGACTCAGATGTTCGCCACCAAGAATCGTACACCTAATTTCTACACCTGATGACACCACTCCTTGTCGCCACTGGTGGGCATATCCCCTGCCGTTCACCGGGGAGGCTTGCGACGGGTGGGTTTATTGGGTCGTGCGGTGTCACGCCCACACAAGTGGAGTCCCCACACATCGGCGGCTATGATGTCTTCCACGGCCCTGACCCCTTACTGACCCAGGCCATGCGCGAGGACGAGGAGATCCTGATCCTGATGCGCACCTTCATCGGAGTGATAAATGCTAATTGATTGTATCAAGCAGGCCGGCGACAACCTCGACGAGTTCGACCGCGAGTTCCTGCTCGACGAGTTGAGTAATGGTGCCACAGACGAGATGGCACTAAACAAGCTCGCCGCGGCAATTCGTGCCGAGCTTAACGACATCGCCGCCAGGGTCGAGGAGCAGGGTGGCACTGTTTCCCGTGAAACACCGTTCTTGGCGCAGAGGCGCGGGCCGGAGCAACCACCAAAAGCAGAACGATTAGACTCCGGGCCCACCGGAGATTTTCGCATAAGCACTCGCGTTCCAACATCGAATGACAGTATTGAACACCCGATCGTCGACAACCTGACGGTTGACACATCGACCTTATTTGCCGACCCGGACCACATGAAGAAGTTGGCGGACCTGATCCGAGGGTACGATGCATACCGGCCAACCGCGTCCGCTGATAGTGATGAGAAAGTGATCCGTCGCTTTATGCGCCAGATCGAGGACAACCTGTTGTGGTTGTACGACCAGGTGCCTGAAGACATCCGCGAACGCTCCCACCTTTGGTACGACGGTGCCAGGGTTGTTGTAGATAACTGGTCTGAGCGGTATGGGGTTGAACCACAGGTAGTGGCTGGTGTGCTTGCTGCGCTATCCCCGCAGAAAGACTGGTTCATGAATCAGACCCAGGCTGAGCGCATTCTCGATATTTATCTGAGCGAGCAGGACACAGTCACCACGCAGGAGATGCAGGGGTGGATAGACCAGCAGATTGCCGAAGCCGAAGCCAAGCATGAGGAAAAAGCCGGGGAGGAACTCGAGCACATCACCCTCGCTCGTCGGCAGAAAATAGAGTGGCTACAAGACCTGGCAGGAAAAAAACTGTCCGATCTCGAATTTAACACGCAGAAAGCAATGTGGGTGAGGGCGTTTGACGAGACCCATAACTCGAAGAACTACCGTATCGGTCTGCCAGAAGGTGGTTTCGCTGACACCGTCATGACCGATGAGGGGGAAGCGGCCCGTCACGGTTGGGGTTCGTTTAACGAGATCGCAAAGGCAATCAGCGTCATCGATGACCCGAGTATCGCGAACATCAGTCGGCAGATGGGCGGGGCGCACAAGGTTCGTAACTTCTACAACAACATCGTCGCGCCGAAAGCAGAACACGGCGATGTGACGATGGACACCCATGCGGTTGCTGCGGCATTGCTGATGCCGTTGTCGGGTGATTCGCCGGAGGTCACACATAATCTGAGCGGGCCGAGTAAAGCGTTAACGGGTCTCACCGGCCTATACGCGATCTACGCAGACGCATACCGTTCCGCAGCAAAGGCTCGCGGTATCCTCCCGAGGGAGATGCAGTCCATCACCTGGGAGGCTATTCGGGGGCTATTCACCGCTGGATATAAGGCGCAAGACGCGAATGTTGCTGCGGTTCGTGCCATCTGGCAGAGGTACAGAAACGGGAATTTGTCACGCCAAGCCGCGATCGATGCTATACTTGAGCACAAGATGCAGTGGGCCAACCGTGAAGGTCAGGCCGTTGATAAACCCATAGAGGACCCTTTCTGGCATGATGGACCCAATAGTGCAAGACCTGGTGAAAGCCGGACTTCCAGTTACGAAAGAAACCTACCTGATGATAGCGTCCGGGTCGGCGGAACCCTTGAAGGAATCCGAGATCGAGCTGCCCTTGTACGTAGCCGACAACAGGCTGAAGGACGTGCGTCCATCCGATCCCTACTATTCGACGATAGTGGAACTGATCGACCACAATCCAAACCTTTCCGTCGAGTCAGTAAGAAACCAACTGAAGTACCTCGCCTAAAAGGTGTAACCGGTGTTCGATGGAGCATCAAGAAAGAGTACCGCGACGGGGCCTACGCAGACGCCGACGCAACCCCGCTAGATTATTACGAGATCACGGACGGCACGGCATTCCGGCGCGCCATCCTCGGTTCTCTCAAGAACAACCCCTACGCTGCCGCGGTCGAAGTTAAACCGCTCAAGGACTACAAGTCGGGCAAATACAGGATGTTCATCGCGCCAGGCGGTGAGGCTGGTTTTGCGATTGACGCTGATGGCGACCTGGTCTCGGTGTTCAAATACGGTGATGCGCCGATCGATGATGTCGTGTCATCCGTCCTGCCTTTGGCGATCCAGCAGGGCGCAACGAAGCTCGACGCATTCGACACCATCCTGCCGAAGCTTTACTCGCGCTATGGGTTCAAGGTGGTCTCTCGCGTAGGCTGGAATGATGAGTACGCACCGGACGGCTGGGATTACGAACTCTTTAAGGAGTACAATAATGGTCGGCCTGATGTCGTCCTTATGGTGCTGGACCCTGATTCCGGCGCCTATGAGCGCGGTGAGGGCGAACTGTTTACAGATTGGGGTGACGCTGCTGCGGCCCGTGATAGCTACGGTCAGCCCCAACAACTCAATGGAGAACGCGATGCAATCCAAAACGAAAGAAACGCCAGTGACCAATACCTCACCCAACAGGACACCCGAGGAGCAGGCGGAGATCGACAAGATGGCCGACGAACTCTGGGACCGCGGGGACAAAGCCATAAGGCACGAGGACTCCCCGTCCGAGAAGACGGACTAGTCCCGCTTACCCACTGGTCAACGACCGGCGGGCTTACCTCACTCGACCCAGACTTCCACGGCACAGGCGCGACAGGCGCCGAGAAAGCCCGCTCAGGGCGCCTTGGGCGCACCTACTACGGTGCCCCGGGGTACAAGTATTTACGCGACCCTGGCGTCGCCAGCGTGGCCAGAAACCCCTATTTCGTTGCTGTCGATGCCGAGCGGTTGTACGACTTCCGCCTCGACCCGGATGGCATTCACTCCCGGTTGAAAGCCGAGGCCGCGGCCAACACCCAGTATGGCCAACCCTACGTCGACCCCAACGATGTCGAGCAGGCGATCAAGGACGCGGGCTACCTGGGCTACTTCGTCATCAACCCGCAGTTCGGCCCCATCATCGCGAGCTTCGAGGCCCTGGACGTCGCCCCACTACAGGCAGGCACCCGCGAGCCGGTGTGGGACGAGTCGGGGGCCACTGAATATCTGGCGGAGACAGGCACCGAAGGCACCGAGCGCGGGCGCTACTACCCATCCAAGCAGACCATCCAGCTCACTGCTGACAGCGACCTGTCATCGTTCCTGCACGAGGCGAGCCATTACTTCCTCGAGATGGAGCGCTATTTCGCCCAGCAGTACGGTGTCACCGAGAATCAGCAGGCGATCCTCGATTGGCTCGGCATCGAGTCTTTCGACGAGCTGGACCCGACCACCGAGCGCGGCCGCGAGCTGCACGAGCGATGGGCTGAGACCTTCGAGGTCTACCTGCGTGAAGGCAAGGCCCCGTCGCTCAAGCTGCGCCGCGCCTTCGCCGCCTTCAGCCGGTGGCTCAAGAAAATATACCGGGTGCTGACCGGCGACCCGCGCCTCGACCGTGCCAAACTCGACGAGGAGATCACCGGCATCTTCGACCGCCTGCTCGCCACCGAAGAGGAGATCGCAGAGGCTGCCGCCAACCCGGCCTACGACCAGTTCTTCCAGAGCCAGGAGCAGGCGGGCATGACCGATGCCGAGTGGCGTGATTACCAGGCCCAGGCCGAGAAGGTCAAGGAAGACGCCGAGATGGCCCTCGACGAGAAGGTCATCGCGCAGTACGTGCGCATGCGCACCCGCGAGTGGGTCGAGGAGCGCCAAGTGCTCGAGGCCGAGGAGATGGAGCGGCTGCAGGAAGAACCCATCTATCAACGCATCGAGGCGCTCAAGGAGTCACCGCTCGACCGCGCCAAGCTCAAGGCCCTGATCCCTGGCCAGTCGATCCCGCGCTCGCTGTACGGCGCCAGCGTCAAGGAGGGCGGCGTGGACCCGCAGCTCATGGCCGAGCAGCTAGGGTACGACTCCGCGCAGGAGATGGTGGACGAGATGCTGCTCGCCCCACCCATCAAGAAAGCCGCACAGGACGCCGCACAGGCCCGCATGGTGGAGAAGTACGGTGACATCCTGAACGACGGCACGCTTGAGGAGGAAGTCCGAGAGGCGATCACCAACGAGGCTCAGGCGAAACTCCTGCAGATGGAGTTGAACGCGATCAACAAGGCGCGACGGGCGCCGGGCATCAACCGCGAGTACCTCAAGGCCCAGGCCGAGAAGATGATCGCCGGTATGAAGTACAGCGACATCAAACCGAACAAGTATTACCAGGCCATGGTCCGAGCCACCACCCGGGCGGCCAGGGCAGAGCCGGGCAGCGCGGAGCAGGCCGAGGCCAAGGTCCAGCAGCTGGTCAACCACTACCTGTACCGCGAGGCGCTCAAGACCCGCGAGCAGATGACCAAGCACCGTCGGTACGTGCGTGGCGTCCAGCAGCGGGCCGTGGACACCAAGAAGGTGGATGCGACCTTCGCGCAGAACATCAAGCTGTTGGCGAACATGTACGACATGCGCGACAAGGACGCGCAGCGCGTGACCCTCGACCAGATCCTGTCGTTCTACCAGGGTCAGTTCGGTGACCTGAACACCGAAGACGCGATCGTCCAGCTGCAACTGCTCGACCCCAACCTGGTGCGGGCCCTGCGCTACAAGCAGGAGCATGGCGGCAACCTGACCGGTTTCGAGCTGATGCACTTCGACGACATGACCGCCGAAGACCTCCGCGGCCTGGTGGACATGCTCAAGCACATGCGCTTCGTGGGCGGGCAGGTGGCGACCGCTGCGCGGGACGAGGTCGCCCGCGAGCGCCAAGGGCTTATCCAATCGACCGCCAGCAACGGCGGCAAGGATTACGGCTCGCCGCGTGGCAAGGAGACCCCCGGCGCCAAGAGCAAACGGTTTATCTCCGGCCTGTTCAACGGCCTGCCCTCGCTCGGCAACATGATCCGCAAGCTCGATGGCGGCAAGGACGGCGGCCCGTGGTTCCAGAGCGTCTACCAGCTCATCGTCGAGGCGAACAACCGCAAGCTCGAGCTGACCCGCAAGGCCTTCGACGACCTGAACGATCAGGTCGGTGACCTGTACAAGGTGGGCCTCAGCGGCATGGACGCGAAGAAGTACACCACCCTCTCCGGCGCCGAGGTCTCGCTGACCAGTGAGCAGACGTTCATGCTCGCCGTCTACTGGGGGACAGAGTCCTCGCGGGAGGCGATCATGGAGAATGTCCAGGGCGTGCAGATCACCGAGCAGGACGCGCTCAACCTGATGGCCCGGCTCACCCCGGCGCAGCTCGAGATGGTCAACGCGATCTGGTCTTTCAACGAGTCCATGTGGCCCGACCTGAGAGACGCCGGCATCGCGATGGACGGTGTCGCCCCGCCGAAACTCGACCCGACCCCGTTCTACGTGAACGGCGTTTACATGACCGGCGGCCACATGCAGCTCATGTACGACAGCACCAAGGCCGAGCAGCTGCTGGAGCAAGACGCCGGGCGCAACCTGAACGAGGTGATGCCGACCAAGGCCGGATCGCTCAACGCGCGGCGCGGCTCGGATGGCATGCCGGTCGCGCTCAGTCTCAACAACGTCGCCCGGTCGATCTCGGACAAGGTTCACTACATCGCGTTCGCCCGCACCGCGCGCAAGATCCGCCAGCTCGTGGTGCCAAAAGATGTCGCGGCGATGATCGAGAAGAAACACGGCCCCGCGTTCTACCGAGCGTTCGTGCAAGCTATCGGCGCGATCACCGCCCCCCGCGTCCCGCAAGAGACGCAACGCGAGGTGGCCAAGATGTCGCGCCACGTGCGCTCGGCCATGTCGCTGCAGGTGCTCGGCTACTCGTTCCGCAACGTCGTGCAGCAGTTCGGCGCCTACCCGATCGCCCTGGCCGAGGTCGGCCCGATGCGGTTGGCGCAGGCGATCAGCCACGTCTACGCGCACTACGACCGGGTGACCGCGGAGATTCACGCCAAGAGCAAGTTCATGGAGAACCGCACGCAGATGGCGACCCGCGAGATCCGCGAGGCGACCAACCGGATGGTGTCCAAGAACATGCCGCAGAAGGTGTGGAACGTGGTTCGCTCTTACGCCTTCTCGATGCAGACACTGGTCGATCGCTTCATCGCGTACCCGACCTGGTGGGCCACCTACTCGCGCAGCATGGAGGAGCACGGCGACGAGAAGCGAGCACGCACCGAGGCGGATGACGCCGTCGGTCGCTCCGTTGGTTCCGGCGCTGATATCCACCTGGGCACGTTCCTGCAGTCGAACCAGAGCGAGTTCGTCAAGACGCTCGGCGTGTTCAACAGCTGGTTCAACAACTACTACCAGCGGCTGTACCGGTCGAGCAACGGGTTCGAGGACCTGGGCAACGCGAAGTTCGCGATGGACGCGCTGATGCTCCCCGTCGTGGTTGGCACTCTGTCCCAGTTACTGGTGGGCGACACGCCTGACGAGGACGAGGACTGGTGGGAGTACGTCACCAAGAACGGCGCGTTGTTCCTGCTGGGCACGGTGCCTATCCTGCGCGAGATCGCTACCTACTCCGCAGGGTTCACCCCGGCGCAGCCGATCTCGCAGATCCCCGGCGCGGCCGCCCGTGCGTTCAACGAGGCCGAGGCCGTCATCGAGGGGCGCCAGGGCGCGGTCAAGACCGCTGCCGACTTCGGGCGCGTCACCACCCCGTTCGTCCCGCTGCCGGGTGGCGGCAACCTCTGGCGCGCTCTCGACTACACCGACAGCTACCTGCAGGGCAAGGAAGGCCCGGACTTCAACCCGGTCGAAGCGCTGGTGGAGGGGCGCGAGCGAGACAAGTAAACTTGGGGGCAACTGACTCTGGAACTTTAACTCATGGCAAGTTCAATCACCTCACGCCTCGGCACCACCCCCAACGAAGCAGTCAAGGCGCCGGTCGTGATCGACAGCACCACCAACCTCACACTGTCGGGCGAGCAGACGGTCAACGGTGTGGCGGTCGTGGCGGGCGATCGCGTACTGGTTAAGGCACAGACCAACGCGGCTGAGAACGGGATATATGTCTGCAAGGCCACTGCCTGGGTGCGCGCTACCGACTGGAACCAGAGCAACGACGTGATGAACGGCTGTCTGGTCCTTGAGACGACCAACGGGGACATGTACCGGGCCGTGTACTCGGGGGGTTTCACGCTCGACACAACTGAGGTGACGTTCACCCAGATCCCCTACCAGAACGCCAGCGGCACTGTCTACGACCCAGCAGGCGCGGGCGCTGCAGCGACTAATGTCCAAGCCCAACTTAGATATCGGCCTCGGCCTGAGAACTACAGCACTAACGCTAATTATGTTGCGGCCATCGCATCTCTATCATCAGGTCAGCATTTTGCTGGCTCTGGTGCAAAAATAGAACGATTACAGGACCGAGCTTTTATTGGAGAAGCGGCAGCTAAATTTTCAGCCAATGCGTCAGGTTTGCCGGATGCTGGTACTAGCTGGCTGTCATCTGACTCTAATGGGCCTGCATTTTTAGGCGTACATGCTCACTTGCTTGCAACGACTTATGAGAACACCACTTCTGGCAGTAGGTATGCAATTGTTGGTGCTGCGAAAACATCTGCATTGACGAACAATGGAGGCATTGGCGTTGCTGGTGCGGTAGTCAACCAAAAAGCGGGTTCTCCGGGGTGGGCTTTCTACGGTGATGTTCAAGCGGAAGTTGGGGATAATTTTACATACGGTATTGAATTAGCATGTAAAAATGCATCAGGAGTAAACTCTGTTTCAAACCCGTATGATTTTACCCAAGCAGGTGTTTTAGGTATTTGGCTTGCTGCCGGTGGCGACAATACTTACGGACCCGCTTCCACAAATCCTAGTAATACAGCTATTGTCATTGGAAGTAATTCAAGCACCTGGAATGCAGGTATCTCTTTTTTAGCGACAGGTCTAACAGGTACAGACGGGACTGCAGGCAGTTCTACATATGCTACGGCAATTCAGTTAGGCAGAAATCATGAGATTTCGTGGATAGAACCAACAAACAAAACCTATGGTGGCAAAATTCGATCTAGAGTCACTGCTCAAGCAAACCGAGTTATGCTTGACATGCTCGATAATCAGATCGTTTTTCGCGGTGCCAATGAAAATGCAATGGCATCTATTACATATACTGCGTCCAGTGTTAACTACTTGTCATTAGCAAGTTCAGCAACAACTTCTGCCCCTATTCTACAAGCAGCGGGAACAGATACCGATATCGACGTAAGAATCCTCCCAAAAGGTGCAGGAGTTCTACGGGTTGGAACACATTCTGCCATAGCGGCTGAAACAGTAACAGGGTACATAACGATTAAGGATAGTGCCGGCAATCTTCGTAAAATAGCAGTGGTGAGCTAATGAAAATTGAATTCAGTGTTGAACAGTTGCAAATCTTGGATAAAGCAATTCAGCAACTTCCTTTTTATGTTGCAGCTCCGCTGCTTGACCACATCAATCGGGAGCTGAGTAAAGAGCAGAAGGATGGAACAGATGGCGATGCAGAATAAACCATCTTGCTTTAGTCATTGGTTTGAGAACGAGGCTTGTTACCACACTTGTCCTTGTTCTGACGAATGCTTTAAAGAATATCAAAAGACTAATGAACGACCATCGCCAGGGTTAGGCAAACGCCCAACCAACCTATTGATCCGTAAACCTCTGACCCCTTTATTTTAGGCAAACCGCTAACCCCGAAACCCGCGCCACGCCTCGCTCAACGGGCTGACTTGTAATCAGTAGGTCCCGCGTTCGATTCGTGGTGCCGGCACCAATTTATCCTTGTAGAACAAAGGTTTTCTACAAGGTACTTGTTTTCGGAAAACAAGTGTTTTGCCTAGTTTTTGCCTAATTAGGCAAACGACTTAGCCGGCGGGTTCCATCTTCTCTCGTTTAACATTGTACTGATCGCGCATCGCTTCACTGCGGTGGCCGGCGATCCGCTTGTCCTTGGCATCGCTCACACCCTTGGCTTTGAGCAGATGCAGATTCCAATACCGATCCTCGAGCCCGCGCTCTACCATGAGCCGGCGCAGTCGCTGCATGGCCGAGTCCAGCCCACTCTTGCTGAGCTTGCGCCCGCCTGCGCCGATGATCATGGGTGGGTCGAGCAGGCTCACGGTATGCGCCTGATGCAGATCGCGTGCGGCCTGGTACGCGGCACGCAGTCGGTCAGACCAGAGGATGGTGTTGTCGCGGCTGCCTTTGCGCCGGGCGACATCGATGCCGTCACTCGTCGCATCGGACAGCTTGAGATCGAGCACCTCGATGCCACGGGCGGCGAGGAGGTACGTCAACTCGAACACGACCGGCAGGTACGGCGCGATCTCGCCGGCGATGCGTGACTGCAGCAGGTACTCCTCGTCGGTCACGTAGCGCTTGTTCTTGGGGGTTTTGAACTTGGGCAGGTCGAATGGGTTACCCTCAAGGCCGGTGTTGTCGAGGTATTGCCGGGCCCACGCGACGGCTGCCGAGAGCAAGCCGATCTCGTGGTTGACCTGCGCCTCGCCCTTGCGCCCGGCGGCCTTGTAGTCGGTAAGTCGCTTGTCTGCCAACCGACGGGCCATTGGCATCGTGATACTGGCGGCGCGCAGGTCGCCCAGGGCGCGGCGATCACCTCCGACCCGCACCGGATGGTCGAGTATCTTCTCGAACGCGCTGACGCGCTTCTGGGTGCCGTGGGCGAGGGATTTGAATTTGCTGGATGCGAGGTACTGGTTAATGATCCAACGCAGAGTGTGCTTCGCACTGTTGCTCTGTGCGTCGAGCGTTGCGCGTGCGGCGAGGTATGCTCGGAGCAGGTCTTCCTCACGATCACCAACCTTGCCGAGCTTGACTGGTGGGCGCAGGAATCCGTGCTTGTCTACGTCGATGCCTTGTCGCTCGCCGGGCGGGAGGTATGGGCGATAGACGATGCGCCCATTGGAGTTGGTGACGTACTTTGGCAGGTTGGGGTATTGCTGGCGCAGGCGTGGGCTCACAGTATCTCCACCTCTCCGAGGTCGCTGGTCGGGTTTGTCTCCCACGAGGCTAAACCCATCGCGCTATTGAGTGCAAGCACGGTCGTGAACGGGCGGCCCCGTTTACCGGGGATCGTGGGTACGTTACGGGCAGCGGCACGGGCAGCGACCTCGGCGGGTGTTGCGCCGCCGAGGAGGTCTTGCAGTTGTTCGTAGGTCACGATGTCGGTCATGCTAGTTCCGGTCTATCAGGCGTCGTGCTAGTTCTGACTAGTAAGGATTCCTGCTAGTACACTGTTAGATTTCTCAGCCATTAGAAAATACCCATGCTTTGATCGAGTATTTTGTCGTGCTCTGAAATGAGGGTTGAAAAATCTTTACCTTTTATGGCATCAAGAAAACCTGAATAGAAATTAGGGTTTA
>Ga0208019_1000979_pt1 | contig 15604 bp, 19 predicted proteins | sample CB_VirMetaG_5_FD_184540 | JGI IMG/M metagenome (GOLD analysis project Ga0208019, IMG submission 184540) | Freshwater to marine saline gradient viral communities from Chesapeake Bay - CB_1508_1D Viral MetaG (SPAdes) (version 4) | ecosystem: Environmental > Aquatic > Marine > Coastal | place: USA...
GTTTGTGGTAAACTCTAGAGGCAAGTTTGGCGTTAGTTCCCAACCATTTGTAAATGTATCCCAATTGGCCGTTAGATCATCCCAAGTTTCGGTGCTTTTTGCTTGGTATCGTCCTTCTGCAAAATAACCATTACCTGCCATGTTATCCTCCTAGGTTGTGCGTTGTTGTCACACTACTTGCAACATTACTTGCACCTCCACTTGCTCCACTTACCCTCATTATGGTATCTGGATTTTGTATCGCACTATTTAAAAATGCTTGTATATTTCTAGCAGTGACATTCTTCTTTGTAATAGGATTGTAATATGTATAATCCTGTCCTAGATCACTACCATCTCTAAATTCGTTTCTGCTACCATTAATCTGTTGTATCCAATAAAAGTCTATAAAATGTATCGGTGTGTCATCCTGACTTAGAACACTTCTTCTTGTTTGTATTTGTTGTTCTTGCACACTATCTCTAAATTGAATTGCAAATGGTAGCACATTGGTAATTGCTGTTCCGTCCTGTGCATAACCTCTCATGCCATAACCAAATATTGAACTCATTGTGGGTTTGATAAGCAATACCCTAAAGAACGTTCCGCCGTTATACGCACTATTTGATTTTGCATACACATCACTATTTCTATAATGAATAAAGTCACCTGCTTTTAGTGAATTGTTGTTTATCCAACCACTTACACCATTATAGGTTGATTCACGGTGTGTGCTACTATAAAAACTAACACCTGATGGTTTTGTATAATCTCCTGTATCAGCAAGACCTAGTGTTGCTAGACCTTTTTGATCATCTGCTAAAAAATAAATCTCATTAAATCCAGGAAATTTATAAAGTGTTGTTTTAACAACATCTCTATACACATAACCATAGTTAGGTGCATATTCTTTTATTGCTCCACTTGTATCTAGATTACCAATAAACGTGCTGTTCACATTTGATGTTGGCCAATCTATAATTGTTGGTGGTGGGGCAGGTGGTGGTTCAGGTGGTGGATTGATTGGTGCTGGTGTATCTGGACTGCCTGCACTATCAAATGTTCCTGCACTATCAAAAACAGGTTGTCCTGCACTATCAACTGGTGTATCTGGATCTTCTGGTGGCACAATACCCAAAGGTCTTACTGGCACCGTTCTTTGTCTTGGTCTTACACTGATTTCATCTGGTAAGAATAATGGTGGTGGTATTTCTACCTGTTCACCTGTTGTAAATGGATATACCGTTGCATTGTGTTCAACAGCAGTAATATCAACGGTTAAATCTAAATTTAATTTCATGTCAACAACACGATAGGTTGCATCTGTTAAATTTAAAACACTATCAGTAACTCTAATAATATCACCAACTTCTACCTGCAATAATTCTTGTGTTGCACTAAAACTAATTGATGTTTGTTGTCTTGATTTTTCATAGATTAATTTAGCAATATCCTGTGCAATCGATTTGTTTGTAAGCATAGGAAAATTAAATTCTTGTTTTAATAATTCATTACCATCTGCCGCTTGATCACCATTAACACTATAATATACCTGTTGATTTGAAAAGTTTAAATCAGGATCAACAAAGTTTACAATTACTTCATTAAATTTGCTATCCTTACGTTCACCTTGTAGAGTGATACCTCCGATAATATTATTCTTATCAACGTCAAATGCAATATCTACCGTTGTGCTTGTTATATCAGTAGCATTGCCGCCATCTTCTACTTTTAGTTTATAGCGTCCTTGAACATAAGGCATGATACCTCTACAACCACTTAATAATTGTTTTACGTTATCAAACAATTTTGAGTCTGTGTTTACAACACCATTAAGTGTCATTGCACGACCAGTTTGTCCTGAATAGTATGTAACCGTTTGTTCATACTTGTTTGCCGCAATCTTAAATGTATCAGCATCAATTTCTTCTTTTGCTAGACCACAACCCCAACGTGGATTCATCATGTAATCCAATAGGCAGTTTGCTGGATTAAAACTATAACCTTTTGGTAGGTCAGCATAATCGTTACTTAGGTCTTTACCACCTATGTGTGTTCTTACGTCATATACCTTTTTACCCAATACATCAAACTGCACTTTAGGAATACCGCCACTAAACGGATTGTTGTCTTGGTCTTCTTGTGTTTTAATTTCTTTCCATTCAAAACGCATTACAGCATAAGCAACACCTGGTAATTTTCTACTTTTTGTTTTCCAAGTTGCCGCTTCATTTGCCAATGAACTTTGTCCTTGTGTTTCTGTTCCGTTGAATATTTGAAATTGAATTCTGTTTGCAAAGCGTCCTGTTGTGACACTAATTGTTGTGTTGGTTGCATAGGTATTGCTTGGTAAAGGCAATTCAACATCTTCCACAAGTATGCGTTTAACACCTTGTATTTCACCTTCACAAAGTGCAAATACACAATATAGATATTTGTTTGAAGTGCCATTGGTTTCTGCATAGATTAAATTTCCGCCTACACGTCTAAAACCATAAACAACAGGAATAGCAACGTTGGTTCCTGTTTTTGTAATTGTAACGCCCTGTGCTTCTTGTTCTGGATTTTGTGGACCAGTTGGAACATCAAATGCACCCATTGGGTTAAACACAAATCCAACAACATCTCCAACAAATTTAACAACCGCTTTTACAACATTGACGATTGCCTTAAATGCTTTCTTGATAATTTTTACTGGATTGATGCTACCACCCATTAGTCGATCTCCAAATCTCTAACATAGTTGTATCCCATAAGTTCACAACCTTTGTGTTCATAATAAGTTGCCGCTCTATCAATATATTCAGTTGCGCCTTTAAAATCTTTTGTAAAATTGGTCACACCAATTTCTAAAAATCTACATCCTTGTTCTTTGCACCAGTTTGTAATATTGTTATACAATGAATCTGCTAGGTGCTTGTTTCTTAATTCAGGATGAACAAAAAAGAAATAGACCTGACCATATAGTGTTGGGTTCCATACCTTTTGTGTTAATCCTACAAGTGCATAACCTATAATTTTACCTTCGCGTTCAGCAACATAACATTTCTTATCATCATCAATCAACAAACGTTTGATCATTGCTGTCATGTGTATATCATCAACGGGCAATAATTCTGTCACGTCGGCATCTTTTGCGTGTTCTCTTGCCATTGCAATTATTTGGTTGATATCTCTAGGTTCAAATTCTCTAATCATTATTTCTTACCCCATCTAATATCATTAAGTGTTTCATGACTATATTCCATTGCAAAGTCTGTTGGATGTTCTCTTTGAAAGTTGCCAAGGTTTGTTCTTCTTGCGTTTACCTTTTCAAAGTTTGAAAATTGACTATCTACCTGTAGTGTTAGTTCTGCCGTATCCTGTGCGTCAGTGATTGAATAACCTGTAATCTTGCCCTTAAAAATTAGTATAGGGCCATCACCTGCACTATCACCAATAAGTGAATCAGTCCCTTGATCCCATAATGCTCTGTAGATTGTGACCGTTTGGTTAATTTGTGCAGACTTGGCAAATAGTGTTATATTATTGCTTTCCAATGCACTTAAACTAATTGCAATGCTGGTAATTCTTAATTCTGAATTTTCATTTGATTCTGAGATACCTAAAAAATTACCCTGTGCTTGATATATGTTGCTACCAGCATCAGGTGCAGTATCACTATCCCAATTGATATCAAAAGGTGCGTCTGTGTAATAAACAGCGTCTAATCCATTGTATGCAGAACTTAATCCTATTTCGACAAGAACAAATGAAACAAGAGCATCTCTTGCCAACGCTGTTTGTGTTACATCTGCTAATTGCCTTGTCATTAAATAACCTCTTCAACATCTAATTCATACTCTACCAACCCATCAGTTCTATATGCAAATTCTTGTAGGTCATTTGTAATAATCATTCTAAAAGGAACACTATCACTGGTTACACCTTCACCACTACTATCAGATGTTGCAACAGCAGTCACTAGATTGGGTTGAAAATTAATTGTTGCATTTCCTGATCCATCGGCAACAACATCTTCTGTGACCATGTATACTTTGGTATGATTGTAAAAACGTATAACATCACCCGCTTTAAGTATTGTGCCACTGGTTGAATTTGATTGAATATTCACGCTTGTATCACCTGCACTTGCATCTGCTGTGACCGTAATTGTTTGACCTGCTACACCTGTTGTATAACTTATGGTTGGAATAATAACATCAAATTCATTTAGCATACCTTGACAACGTGCAACAAATGCCATAACAGGTTTAAATTCTGCTAAGGTCATTGGGGGAAATTGTAATGTTCCTCTGTATCTAGTTGTTGAATTTGTTGCTCTAATAATTCTACCACTTGCCGCTTCAGTTTTCTTAGTTTGTGTTTGTTGTCTAAAACGTGCTGTTGTAAATCCGTTATCTACTGGAAAAAATCCTATGTATGCCATTATGCTGTGACTCCTGTTCTACCACGTGTGTTCATTGCTTGATTAATTATACCAACAATGGTTGAACGTCTTTCAACTAGGAGTTCATCAAAACCTCTTGCGTCCGTGGTTGTAATGTTAAAGTTGACTTGAACTCCTTGTTCACCATTCATGTTGCCCATTGCTCTAGCAACCTCGTTTGGTATGACGGTAGATGGTTGTTTAGGAACTACTAACTCCGCGCCTCCTTCTCCCACAATAGCAGGACGATTTGGTAACATATCACCACCTCTTTGATATGTCTGTGCTCTAATTGTAGCAACCTGTGCCAAACCACTAGCAACAACACCAGCCGCCGCTAAGAAGTTAAATGGTGGTGGATATGTAGCAAGTGCTTTGGTTGCACCTTGGTATGTGTTTATTACCGCTTGTGCAATAGCAATCGCTTTTTGTGCGGCAAAGAATTTTTTGTTTACTCTACCTAAACCAGCAAATAAAGTATTTGCTTGTTCAAGTGCAAATTGACCTTTTTCTAATTCTGATTTCTTTTCAAATTCAATACGCTTGTTAACTATTTCTCTTTGGCGTTCTTCAAATCCGCGTCTAAATAAAAATTCTTTTTCTTTATCTGTTAATGCTCTTGTTGTTGCTTTTTCATTTTCGCCTAATGCTTCGCGAATATTTTTCATTTGCAATTCTTTAATTCTATCTTCAAATCCTTTAATAATATTAAAGCGTTTTTGTTGATAATCCATTTCCATCAGTTCTTTGCCTGTATAGAATTGATTATCAATCGAATAAGAATCATCTAGATAATCTTTTTGTAATTGCAATGCCTGTTCATATGCTTTTTCTAAATTTGCTAATTCTTTTGCTTGTGTGTTAAAACCACTAAGGGTTGTTAATTCATCTATCTGTTTTCGAATTGCAACTTGATTTTGCAATTCTTTACTTTGTGCATAATACGCTTTTAATTCGCTTTGTGCATTTTTAACTATATCTTCACCAAATTTAGCAGTTAATTCTTTTTCTAATTTAATTTTTTGTTGTTCTTCGGTAGTTAAACCACTAACACGTAATTCTTCAAGTTTACCACTAATAATTTCTTTAAGTTGTTTAGTTTTTTCCTTTTGGGCCTGCAACATTGCTTCTTCGGCTTTTTTCTGTGTTTCTAAAGCGGCTTCTGATTCTGATAATGTTTTCTTTGTATCTTTTGCTCTATTTTTAATATCTTCAAAATCTTTGCTAACCTTTTCACTAATACCACCAACCTGTTTTATACCATTAACTAATGGTCCTGCAATTTCCATGGTAAGTTCTTTACCACTTTCAACCATGTTATCAAGCACACTATCTTCGCCAATGATACCTAGTTCTTCAGCAAGTTTACTAAACGCACCTGTTGTTTTTTCTATAATTGCGGCAATACCCACACCAGCGGCAATAATAGGATTTCTTAGCATCATCAATGTGAATGCTTTCATCGCCTTGGTTGCTAAAACTATGGCTTTAACAAGTGGTCCAGCAAGTGCTGTCGCAATTTGTCCTACTCCTACAGCAAATTTTAAACCTAAGAATATTGCAAATCCTTTTGCTAATAATTCTATATTGTCAAATACAAGTATAATTGCTTCTTTTGCATACAAGAATGCTTTTGTTAGGCCATCACCTATTTTAGTAATTGCTTCGTCATTTTTGGTAAGAAGGTCTGTCAATCCAGTTAATGCATCTGCGATTGCTAAACCAAAACCACCCTCGCCCAACGCCGCGCCTGTTTCAAATATAGCACCACGGAAGTTTGACATAGCAAGTGTTAATGATCCAATGGTTACATTTCCAAATCTACCGCCTTCTGCACCTAGTGCTTTTAATTGATCTATTAGACCTTTTGTTGATGTGGAAACAGCAACCTGATCCTCACCAATACGTGCTACAAATCTACCATTTTCTTTTGATACCTTAACACCAAATTCTTTTAGACGTTCAAATTCACCAGTTAATGCATCAGCAACCGCTTCACCTAATTGTGTAATTGATTTGGAGTTAGCCGCGGCAATATTTGAAAATGCCTTCATTGATTCATTTGAAGTATCTAAACCAAATCTGTTAAAGATAACAAATGCTTCAGTTAATTCATTAACGTCTTGTGGTAAAGATCTTGCAAGTTTTGATAATCTAGCAATTTCTGCATTGGCAAGTTCTTGACTTCCAAGATAGGTTGTTAATTGAGTTCGGAATCCTTCCATTGCCTGTGTGGCATTAAGTATTCCCTTAACACCAGCACCAGTTGCAAATCCAGCAAATGCTGTTACTGCGGCCGCGGCAAGTCTATTAACACCTAGTAAACCTGTTTGCAGTTTACCAAGTCGTGTGTTAATGTTTCGTAGTGCCGCTTGTGTTTTATCTACTACGCGGACTTCTATTTCCTGCCTTGCCATCCTTCATCGACTCCTTGCTCTTTGCGTTTTGTAGCATGAACCATTCATACCACAATTTTATTTCTAGGACGCTGAACTGCATCACGTCTTCAACTGATTTGCCGAGTGTTTCGGCAATACGCATTATCAATTGAAGTTCAACGTCCTCTTTTAGTTTTTTCCCACGGCCTCATAATCAGTTGTAGCAGAATTTAATTCTGTTGCAATTCTAATTAGAATAGATGGGTCAACTTCGTGCATCAAAGCATTACGATCAAATTTTGTAAACATCGGTTTGCCTTCTGGATCTAGTGCTTTTACTAGAATAGATTCAACCAATGCATCAACCGTTTTACCTTGCTGTTGCAGTTCAATAATTTTTGCTTCAGCGGCAAATGAATATGATGGTTTATAATAGATATCTGTTTTCCATTCTGGAACTGACATCTTTCTAAGTTCACCAGTTAATCTGCCTTTGAAGTGTTCTTTTGCGTTTTCTAATACACTCATTTATATCTCCTTTTAGATATCTCCCTAATGGTAGGCCCTAATATACCGTTAGGTGCTTGTTTTGAGCGGCCTTTTTCCAACAAGTCAATGTAGGGCACGCGGTTGACTATCCTCTTCATTCTAAATGAAGATTCAAGGCGCCAACCACGTCTTGCTTGTCCCTGATCTATTGGTGTTTTTGAAACAGCAATAGACTTTGTATCATCCGCTATTTTGGTCATCAAAGACTCTTTTTCTCGTTCAAGAGCCCTGCCAACCTGACGTGTGCCTTTAACACGTATTACTAACATTATCGTTCCTTATGCGTTATACGCTTGAACGTCTAATGCACCAGTTCCTTGGAAGTTAACCGTTGCAGTTACTAGATCATCAAATGATGCTGTTCTAGATACTGAAGTTACGATTACTTTACCTGTGAATTTTTCTCCACCACCTGAGTTTGGATAAAATTCAACAAATAAGTCTGAGTCCACATCAGGACGGAAAGCATCGCTTGCCGCTGTGTGTCCATCATCATATACCACTTCCATTGAACCTGTAAACTGGTGTAAACCAGATTTATAAGTTCTTGCCGCGTCGCCCATTACGGTGTCTTCAATAACATCTTTAGTATGTTCTACCGTCCAAGAGCGAACTTCAGCGATTGCAGATTCACCTGCAGAATCGGTTCCGATTTTAACGGTTCCGTTTTCACCTGTGTAAGTTGCCATAGTTTAGTTCTCCTCTTTTGCGTTGTTGGAATCATCTTCGGTTTGTTCTTCCACAATAGATTCAATTGAGTCTGCCCAATCTTCACCTGCTGTAAGATCCCATTCCTCTGTTTCTTCCGCTTTAATTGAAGTCACTTGGGCGTCGGCTGTAATTTTATTCTTACTTCCTTTGGCCGGTGACTTTTTTCCTTGAACTGGACTTTGATTTTCTAAAGTCCAACCTTCTTCAAGAAATCTGTTAACACGATCCTCTTGGATATATTCCCAGGATCCGTTTTTAAACATTTTTACATATTTCATAGGCATTATACTGCTCCTTTTGTAAATGAATAGTGAACTTCAGCAATCATTACAAATTCACCTAATGGCGGAGTTCTATCAATTATTTCAATTGATGTAACGTGTGTTGTTGCCGCCCTTGCTGTTGCTAGTTCTCTATTTCTTGTTGTGTTTAGTGTTTCTTCAATGCGTTCAATCAATTCATTGCGTTTTTGATCCACGCTTTGAACGAACCCTTGGCGTCCGTCGGATCGCACAAAACCTCTAATTGTTACTTCAATAATTCCTCTTCTATAACCACCCATTGCCTGGTCTTCACGTGTTTCATTACCAGTGGTTACCAATAGAGCAGGAAATTGTGTAATTGCTAATTTTTCTGTATCAAATGGTTCTCTTGTGACAAACGTAGGTTTGGGACTATTCATATCGCCCAATACATCAATAATGTTTTTTATTACGTCTTCTCTATTTGACATGGCCTACTACCTTTTTAGGCGTAGGAAGTGTGTAGGTTGTTTTTCTTCGTCAGTAAATGTTCCTGATGAATCCAAATCATACTGCACTCCCACCCTTAAAATTAAATCTAATTCTCTTTCGTATTCTTTACGATAGAACTCCATCTTTCTTTCAAAGATATCTTGTTCTGGTTCAAATTTAGATAGTTTAGGATAGATATGAAACCCTAATGCTTGATAAACACAAGCACGGTTTAATTGTGTAGCATTGTATAAGTCTTCATCTGGTTCATATTGACCAGTTGCTAGATATTTGAGATCATACAAACCAATTTGTTGTGTCGGCCACCACCTAATTCTTAGATCACGAAATACATCATTTTGTGCTTTTGTAATTTCGCCATCGAAATCAGGAATACCAAATTCTAAAATGTCCGGTTCGTATGTTTGAATGTCGCTTATTGTTGCTAGTGTAGCCATATCAAAGGTTCTTCCTTCTATAATGCTTTAGGTTCTGCCTAAACCATCTATGTTTGTTTAATATACTTTATTTACCTTAAAGGCGAGAAAAGGGCGAATTTCTCCGCCCCTTTCAAGTGATATTAGGAATTACCTAATTATAGTTGTGCGTCGCCTAATAATTGAACGCCGTATGCATCAAAAATTTCACTTACGCCGTAAGCCATAGAACCTACGATTTCAGTTGCTCTTAATGAAGCATCTCTTTGCTCTTCAATTCTCATTCCACGTTTAACCATGTAACCTAGTGCGTCTTGTGACATAACACCACCAACGAATGCACCAGCAGAGTCTCCGCTAATAACCGTTGATTCAAAAATGTCAATACCAGCGATTCTACCAACGAAACCGTCTCTTAACGCTACGTTACCTACATCTGACAAGTTATGTGACATAGGAACGCCACCTGCGTTAGTTAATTGTTTCTTGATTTGGAATGCGTGGTATGGGTGGATCACTGAAACATATGGTCCAGGAGCCTTGTTGTTTCTCAAGATAGCCGCCGCTTTGAAGAAATCTTCTACGCTTAACTCTCTTGCTCCGCTACCAACTACATTTGAGAAGCCGCTGAATAAAGCCGCTAAGTCTGTGTCGACTTTAACTGCCATAGCGTCACCAATTTGTCTACCAATAGCCGCCGCAACATCTTCTGATGCAGATTCTTTTGATAGGTCAGTTAGTGTTACCAATACACCTACTTCTGCCGCTGTAATAGTTTTAGAAGTAGTGTCAAATGATGTTGGTGTTGAAATGTCTGTGCCTTCAGTTAATCCACTTGCACTTAGTGCTGGGTAGATTGGAACTTGTGCAACAAGACCTGGTGTTCCTGTCATGTCGTAATTACGAACAACCGGACGAATGATTGTGTTTTCTGACAAAGTGTATAATGCACTTTGAACAATATTTGCATATAGTTCTTGTGTCAGTGTTGAAGTTGTAACTGCCATTTTTATCTCCTTTTTGGTTTAAGCAATTATATACGGATCCCTTTTGCTCGCATAATTTCTGCATAACGAGCACGATGTTGAGGATTTTCCATATTTAATTTAGTAACATCGTTATCTACCACAGGAGTTTGTTTTCCAACACCTTGACCAGTTCCAGAACCACTTGGTCCTGCTGATACAAAATGAGGATTTGCTGTAAGGAATTCATTTACCAAAGTAGATACTTTTAATGGATTACCATTATCATCATATCTAACCTGTCCATTTGCATCAACGACATCAACCGTGCCTGCTTCATTAAGTCTTACTTGGCCTTTAAGCAATTGAACCACCTGTTGTGGATTAACCGCTTTGTTGGCACTTGCTTCATTTAACAATGCACCGTCTACCTTGATAGAAGTAAGTTCGCTTTCATATTGTTGAATTTTGCCATTGAATTTCTCCGCCTGCTCTTTCAACAATTTTTCAAACTCTCCACGCTTTTCAAGTTCTTGATGGCGTGCTTTTTCTTGCTTCTCTACAAGTTCGTTATAAAGATCCAAGTCAACGCCTGAATATTTCTTTTCAAACTTTGCCTTTTCTCTTGCTACCCTATCCGCTACAATTCGATTTACATCTTCTTGTGATAATAGGTTATCTTGTTCCTTAGCAGTTTCCTGCGTATTTGCTACCTGCTCTTTACCTTCTGGTTGAGTTGCAGTCGTCTCAGTTTCGTTTACCGCTGTGTTTTCCGCGTTCATAATTACCTCTTTCTAATTGGTTGAGTTCTACCCCTACGCTCAATTCGTAGTATGTTAATATTTAGTCATATTATGACTAAAATCGTTATTTATCGGCCTTTACGACCGCCATTATTTGTCTTTCCTTACTAATGTATGGTCCCAATCTCTAAAACAGGTTGTTTTAGTTTCATAACCTATATCATATAACATTTCTAACGCCGTTTTTTGATCAGGAAAATAAACTTCTAATAAAATTACAGGATTATACTTTTCAATTGTATTTTCTAATCCTTTTATTATATCGTGTTCCCCACCATCTGTATCTATTTTAATAAAATCAATATCTGTTAATAATAAATCATCTATTCTATTTTTTTCATTATCTACTGCACATCTATAGTGTGTTGTTTTAGATTCAATTGTATTATAAAAAAAATAATCTCTATTTCTGGGTTCAAAACAATAGGTATGATCATAATAATGATTTAGATATCGAGTAAACTCACCATCTCTTGCACCTATATCTATTGCATTTCTTTTTGCCTGTTTATGCCAAGGCAAACTTTCAAAAAAACTTCTTTTGCAATGATGCTTAGGATGTTCCTTTATACCATCTGGACTATAAAAATAATCTTTATCATACCATTCTGGATTATAATGATATTCAACGTCAATAGTAGGTTTTGTCACAAACATTATTTGCGTCGTCTTCCGCCGCGTGTTCCTGGTTTTTTCTTTTTGCCGCCTCGTGTGCGTCTTCCACCTCTTGATGCCATAATAGACCTCCCTGTAGTTTCTAATTTAAAAGAGCGTCTTTTTGAACGCTCTCCAATAATTGCACCTATACTTGCACTAGTAGTTATCATTACTTTTTCTTTCCATAACCACGTGCATAAATCGCTCTACCTTGGCGTTCTGCTTGTTTGCGTGTTTTATAAACTTTACCACTTGTTCCCCAGCGATATCCGCCTTTAACTCGTCTAACCGGCATCTTCTACACCTTCCCAACTTGGATGTTCTTCCAAGGGTTTTTTATTTTTATAACCATCAAGAATTTCTTTTCGTCTTTGTTTTAATAATGGATATAGTTCTAATAGATTGTTACGCGAACGGATGCCTGATGTCTTATAACCTTTGGTTTCATACTTGTGTATGTTTTCATTATATTCTTTGAGTATCCTGCGTATTTCCTGCTCGGTAGGTGTTTCACTTATCCAATCTCTTTCCGGAATATATTTGCCCATTATTCACCTCTATTGAATAATTGTGCTAATTCTGGATGTAGTTCCTTGATTTGTTCATCTGTGTAACCTTGGTCAATCATTTCTCTTAGATGTTTAACCAAATCATCTGGTGTGGTTACATTTGGATGAATCATCTCCATAGGTGCACCCTCGCTCAATGGGGTATCATCCATATCATCGTCATCCATGTCTTCGTAATATTCTTCCGTGATTGTTTCGTAAATCATTTTATCAATTTTTGAATTAATTTTAACATCGCTGATGTTTGCTTCTTTTGCCATTTTAAGCATGGCAATATCATTTGCTTTATCTTGTATAGAGAATGAACGAGGATATTCAACATATCCATCCCATACCTTGCCTTGATACATGGCCCATAGTCTCCAAATTTGTTCTTCAGCGTGTTCCATGTTTAGTGCAAATGAACTTAATTTAGAATTCAGTGTTTGAAATTCACTTGTAAGTGCAACGCCCGATAGTCTACGACTTTCAACACTTCTGATACCTGCAAGTGATGCACTTCTATCAATTGATTCAGTTTTCTTTTGTATCGATTGTAGAACCGCTTCAATTGACGCTCCATCTGGTTGAAGTAAAAATGGTTTTAGACCTGGATCCATGCCCTGTGGCATTTGAATGATTGAACCTGCACCTGCACTTGCTTCTGTATCCACACTTTTTACAAGAGTCGGATGATTTGTCAATCTTACAATTTGTTCAATCTCTGAACTCATTTCATAAATTTCTTTTTGTATGTCTGCAATATCGCCGACGGCAGATACTCCGACGCCACGAATGTTTGAGCGTTGTGCATACACGCAGACTGCAGGCACTTTGCCCAGTGTGTTAGGGACGGTTTCATATAGATTGCCTGTTTTTTCAGAACCATCAATAAGATATACATTGATCTCTTCAGGTGTATATTCCCTAATATACTGCTTGTCTTTGTGAACTTCTTCTTTTACTTTAAGATATGTAAGTTCATATAGACCATTTGCCTTTCTTTCATATTCCCAATCCAATACATTGTCAGGAGTGAATAATGAAACATAAGGACGAATGCCTTGGTTAAGTTCATCTGCTCTTGTAAACACTTGGGTTTGTGGTTTATCACAAATTACCCAAACATTGCCATACACCATTGCGTATGTTGAAACGTCTCTTAGGAAAGCAAGGAAACTTCTACCATCTAGGTCTGCATCTGCAAGGAAAGGTTTGAGACCTGAATCATTTTCTATGCTTCCATAATCACGTTTGATTTCTTTTCTAAATAAAAAACTATTGTATAAATCAACAATTGATTTTGTGTGATTATCTAAACCAATTGCTCTTAATCTTTTTTCGTAATCATCTCTGGATTCATAAAGATATGGCTCTAGGTAACGACCCATGAAGTAATCATAACCACCTTGATATGAATCACCTAAGAATTGCCATCTATTAATGTAATATTTGTATGCTTCATGCGATTCAACTATATAGTCAACCGCAAACTTGCTATCGCCTTTAATTACTCTGTCTCTAATCACGGGCATTATGCGTATCTCCTTGCGTTATTGTTATTACCAGTAAATGCCCAACGTTGTGGTGTTGTGCTTTCAAATTCTGTGCGTAACGGATACAAGAAATCAACCAAATATCCAACAGCATCAGCCATATGATCATGCACTCCGTCTTTATCTATGACGTTTGTTCCCGGTTTATATACCATTCGTTCTAAACTATTAATTATGTTTTTACATTTAGGATCAACAAATAATGATCTGTCACCTTTGCTGTTCTTTAATTTTGCGTTAACACTATTCACCCTATCTCTAACAGGTGTATGATTTCTTCTTACTTGCACACCAAATCCTGCATTTTGTAATATTGAAATATCAGTTCTACCACCAGCACTTGTTTTCAATGCTTTACCCGCTGGATCTGGATACATAACAATTCTACTATTTGGATAACGTCTTTTTAATTCATCACAGGTATCTTCTGTGCTTGATGTGTTCAATAATAATTCATCAATAAAATAAATTGTATTGCCTTCTATAATTGCAATAGCACTTGCAAGTGCACCAACGTTAAAATCCTGTCCTACGTGTATTTCTTTTACATCTGGATTAGGATAAGATTTTAATGTTTGTTGTCTATCAAAATTATAGTAAACAACACCTGAATAAGTGTTAAACGTTGCTAGGTATTCTTGCTCAAACGTTTTTTGGTCCATATCACGTTTGGCTTGTTCAATTTCTTCTTCAGGAACATTGCCACCATCTAATGTTGTGTATGTGTAAGCACCCCAATTGTCCGTTGCTTGTGCCATGCTAAACATTTCATGGCTGAAACTGCCAACACCTCTTGGTGTTCCTAAAAACATTGCTTTACCACCCTTGTCTGATAGTGTTGGACGTAATACTTCTGTCCATACCCTTGGATCGATGTCTTGGAATTCATCTAATACAATAAAGTCCAAACCAACGCCTCTAAGACTATCAGGATTATCAGCACCCTTAAGATGTATAACGGATCCATTTTTTAATCTCAACTTTAATTCTGCTTCATTGCTTTGATCAATCCAACGCAAGTCTTTTAATTTGTTTTTTAATTGATCCCAAACAATGCCTTTTGCCATTCTGTATGAAGGTGCAACATACCAAACCTGTTGATCAGGTTTTGATGCGTGTTTTGCCAATTCTCTCATAGCCACGTGTGTTTTGCCAAAACGTCTACCTGTCACCGCAACACGGAAACGGTTTTCGTCCTTAACAATAGTTTGTTGTGGTTGGCTCAGTGGCACTATTTGTCCTCCAATACAATTTCAAAGCCTGCCGCAATTGAAGTTGTTGCTCCTGCCTTGGCTCTGATTTCTATATCTGATTTTTCATCGATTACTGGTGGTAGTTGCCATACACGTTGGAATGGCACACCAAATGTAGATACAATACCTTGAACCCTTAACACATTTCCTGGCTTTCTTACCATTAGTTTTGCAATAACAGGTTGATTCTTTTCAACGCTGATGTTTGCCGCAACAAGATAACCTCTTTTACCTGCTGGTATTGTGTAAACCGCCATTAATGTTTGTTGCATTTCTGCGAATATTTTAGCATAGACAACACCATCCTGTTGAATGGTTACGTTGCCTGTAATGTTTGTTCCGTTGGCAACAAAGGCTCTAAACACCCTTAAAAATTCTGTTGTGGTTGCTGTGCCACCCGCACTATCATCACCCAATGTAACCGTTTCGGTTACTTGATTGTAATCTGCATCTAGGCCTTGGATTGTAATAGCAATACCATTGTCAGTTGCACCAGCACTTGAAACAACATTCATGGTTGTTGCCGCACTTGGATAGGTATAAACATTATCACCATCCCAAACGGTTTTATAACTTGTGGTTGCTGTAGGCAAATAACCAAATTT
>Ga0208019_1000980_pt1 | contig 15602 bp, 21 predicted proteins | sample CB_VirMetaG_5_FD_184540 | JGI IMG/M metagenome (GOLD analysis project Ga0208019, IMG submission 184540) | Freshwater to marine saline gradient viral communities from Chesapeake Bay - CB_1508_1D Viral MetaG (SPAdes) (version 4) | ecosystem: Environmental > Aquatic > Marine > Coastal | place: USA...
AAAAATACCGCCAATGTTGACGGCCTCTATTCCCTGTTGGTTTAAGTAGTTTGCAGCACTTCCGCTACGAGCACCAGAACGACAATACAACATATAACGATTGTCTGGTTCTAGTGCAGTAATATCACGCAGCGGAATATTTGCTGCATCCTTGATACGTGCACCTGCAAACTCTTGTGGTTCGCGAACATCAATGAGTAACCATCCCTGGCCAATCATCTCGCGAACTTTCTCACACAAGCTCATTATGCAGCAGCACCCTTATTCTCAAACCATTTAGCTGCTTGTTCATCCCAACCGTCAGTACGTACATAGCTGCTCTGACGTGGAGTTGCAATCATGTTCGGATCCACTTCCAGACCAACGCCTTCGAGGAAGTTCACGAGGCCAATACGCTCGATCATTTCACCGGTACGCTCGTGTTCTAGAGCATTTTCTGCGAAGAAGTCGAGGGTTTCCTGTGCCAGATCAGCCAGAGCTTCGTAGTCTTCTTCTGTTTCTAGTTTCATGAATGGTACAACAACTGTACCCATTGAATCACCAATCTTTAGTGTGCGCTTACCACCAACAAGAATGGAGACACCACGGTCATCCCCAGGAGCCAATATTGCATCGCCATCTTTGCCGACAAGGTTCTCGGAATATGGGCTAGTTGCATTAAGGCAATGCATGCAGCGTACACAACTGCTGTTGTTAATAGTAAGTTCATTATCGTCTCCCATGCTCATTGCTTGTGTTGGGCAACGGCTGATGATGTTTTCGTTAATGTATTTACGTCCTTTTTGCTCTACGAGTGCCTTCCAGCCTTCCTGATTGATTTTAATATCATCACGCCAAGTGCCAATTACGGCAAAGTCAGAACGATGAATGGCGTTCATGCAGTCATTAGGACAACCAGATACTTTTACTTTGAACTTGTAAGGCAGTGCAGGACGATGCATATCATCCAAGAATTGATTTACAAGAATACGATGTGCTTTGCCTTCGTTGTGTAGGCTCATTTCACAACGAGCACCACCAACACAACTCATGCCAGTACGAACTGCTGGGCCTGCGCCGCCGAGGTCAAATCCAATTTCGTTAAGTTCGTTGAAGATCTTTTGTACATTTGCTGTACTTGCACCTTGCATCATGATATCACCACTCTGACCGTGGAATGCAATTAGACCTGAACCGCCGTTCTTTTCAAACGTGTCTACAAGTTGACGCATCATCTTAGAAGTGTAGTGGTTGCCGGCTGGTGGCTGAACACGTAAAGTATGAAACTCTACTGCGTCTGGGTACATATATGATCCGTCTGCTTTCTTTAGTTCTGTAAAGCGTGGAATAATACCACCACCGTAACCTACAACACCTACTGTACCACCTTTCCAGTAGCCCTTGCGTGTAACATAACTTTGTTCTAGTGTACCTAGTACGCCTTTGGCCATTTTTGCACCATCGTGCGAGCCTTTTGCTAGACGCTTGAGACCACTAACAAAACTGGGCCATGGTCCTTTTTCTAGTTCATCTAAGTTTGGGGTTGAAATGTCCTCAACTTCAGGACGCTCGCTGTTTAGTTTAGTGTTACTCATGTTATTCTCCTTTAAACACAACCTGTCGGCTGAGGTAATCCACCGTACTTGGTAATTGGCTTCATAGGGCCAGTCATCCACTGTTTAAACATCTCTTTCTGATCCATATTGCAATACTTTGCAAATTTACGGATCGGTGGAACAACTGCATTCTCGTCATAGTATTCACGAGCCATTTTAATTTGTTCTACCATTGACTCAGTTAACGTAAACGCATCTTCCTGCGCCATTTCATACATGATCTCTTCGGACCATTGATCTGGGTTTACAAGATATCCGTTACCGGTACGTTCTAGCATATTAAAATATCCTTATAGTTTATGTGGAATAGTTTACTAATTTGCTTGGTTTTTTGTGTAAAAATATTTAGCTTAATTAGCGAATTGTCGTAGATTCCATTTGTGTGCCGCAATCCGGACAAACAAACTGCACTACTTCTTGTTTATTGTTCGCAGATTTGCGAAAATTGACTACTTGAACTTCGGAAAAATACTTATACTCTGCACATCTAGCGCAGTAAACCATGGGCTCTGTATAAGCGTGTCGGTTCATGTTACACGATATTTATTGACAGGTGTAACCCCTACAAATATAAATTGTACAATCTAAACCCAATGTATGCCATTCCAGAAAACACTGTAATTGGAATTAACCAATCAATGATTTCCGAAAGTTTACTATACGTGTTAGTGTCCATCGACATTGAAGTCTACGTCTTCAAAACTAGAAATTGAGAAGTAATCACCGAATGAATCATACTGGTCCCAATCTTCCATCATCTTAGATTCAACTTCGCTGTAATAGCGTGCTGCATCGTTTGAATCCATTTCGCCGTCAAAATCAAAATCAAAGTTGTTCATGAGATACTCCTTGTTTGTTAAAAAGCAAGCATAGTATACAAAATATTTTAGCGAAGTCAACTGTTTTTGGATAGAAATTTTTTATGCGTCGCAAGATTCTTCTAGTTCGCGAGTTTCAAATTCTAGATATCTAGCTTCCTGTAGAATATCGTCAATTTCAAAGCACTTCTGTACCTTGTTTGATTCTGTCAATTCAATAATTTTTTTGGCTAAACAACGAGCTTTTTTAATAATTAATTCGTTTTCATGCAGCATATTCTAATCCTTTTTTAGAGTTTGAATATAACGATCCAAATACCAACGTGCCTTTTCTAGTTCTTGTACTGTAGCATCTTTTTTTCCCGCTCGCAATACATATTTTACTACATTACCTAAGTGAAACCCTAAATTAAAATCTTCAATGATATCAATTACTTCAAATTTTCCACCCTGATAATGGGTAGGATGATCAACCATTTCTTTTTTTGTCATTTAAAATCCTTTAAATTTTATGCCATTTGCTCCAAAACCCCACAAATCCATCTGGATTTTTGTTTTCTAATGAGCTTTGCATATATTTCTTATCAATACTAGAAGTTAGTTGCATATAAAAATCGTTCCAAAATGTAGAAACTTTCTTAGATTCGTCAAAAATCCAAATTTCAGTGTCGTTAAACCATAAACTAGTTGGCTTATCAATTTGAAATATTTCTTTCCTCCAATACGGGTAAACAATACTTCTTGTTATATTATCATAAATTTGTCTAATTTCAAAACTTATTTTCTTTTGTTGTGGCGGCGGAAACGTGGTGCTGTTTGATAACCAGAATTTTTTAACAGCATGTGCTTGCTTAATAAGCATTTTAACACTTTTGTCTGACCAATAAAAATGTTCAGTAACAGCTCCTGAATTTAGCAAACTTCTTGGAAGTGCTGGAGTTAAACCGGCAATTAAATCTAAGAATGCAAAATACCAATCTCCATTGACAGTAAATACTCTAGGTTTATCAATGCCGTGTATTAGTGCTACTTTTCCTTTTTCGGATTGCAGTAATAAATTTTTATCTTTAAATATTGATGTTCTTTTAGCAATATTAGCATGTAGTACTTCGCCAACAATATCTTGCCAGTCATCAGGAATATCTAAGTTGACACAATCTCGGGTATAGTCTAAAAGAGTGAGTTTGGTATTAGGTATCAGTTTGGTTAAATTTTTAAAATCCGGAAGTCCGGTATAATACCACTCGTTTTGCATTTCTTTTTTATCAGTTGACAAATTTGCCCCATGCTTCTTTTCGTAGTACTCTATTGGGTAAAAACTTACAACTTCATCAATATGAATTCCAGATTTAATGAAATGTGTTAATATATTATGGCTGTCTGAACCGCCACTATAATACAATATTAGATAATCATAATCATCTCTTAGTTGTTGGCAACGGTCTATATAAAGTTGACTTAAACTTTCTGTGGGTTCTGTCTCCCAATCAAATTGAGAAAAATATTCGTCGCCGTATGACCAAGTTACTTGACTTTCGGTCTCTGTTGCATATTGAAGTGCTGGAACTTTATTAAAAAATTGTCTGTTGCCGACAGTATACACCCCTCTCTGTGGTATCACTGTAGGTCCTCGCTATCTAATATCATGATTTGTTTTCTGTTAATTGCGGTTACATCACTAACCGAACATGCTTTTTTATATTCTGCCGACTCAGACCACAAAAGTGCATCTTCGGCACAAGAGAATTCAATAATAACTATTCTTTCCGGAGACCAATTGCCTGAAATAACTTTGGTTTCTTTTGCACGTGTAATTAACCGGCCGTTGAATTTTGTGATAGATTCAACGGCCAGTTTTTTATAAGTCTCGTACCCGCTATGGTCTAAGACTTTATCGTGTGTTGCAATAACATAAACTGTCATTAATAACTTTTTTGCAATTTTATAAAATCTAGTTCAAAATTATGTCTGTCCATTTCAGTAAAATCAAAATCAACAAAACTGTATCCAAAGTCAGATAGATATTTTCTAAATTCTGCGTTATTTAATTTCTCTCGTACCTTATCTGTATTTCCTTTTGCTAAAGTAAGTACCTCAAAACGTACGGCAGGATAACTGTGACTGAAGTATTTTCCTAAAAACTTTTCGCTAGTTGGATCTGTGGTATATGGGCACACAATAGTTCCTTGCTGGACCGAATTAATTGCAACTGGTGTTGCAATAAACCCCCAGTCGATATCTTTAGCTAATAATCCTTGTAATGTACCTTTGCTGCCTTTGTAAAGACGTGTTTTTAAATTTGCATTGTTTAAGTTATTAAATTCAGTTACCCATTTATCGTGCGGATGCATACCGCTCATTCCAAACGTTGATGCATTATTTAAAGAAACATCGTAGTCTGGGCGATGACAAAAACTAAAGCTCCCCCAAGCATAAAATACAACTTCGTTTGTCATAAACTTAGTTGTGCAGTTTAGATTTTTATTTTTAGAAGCAGCAACATTCATAAGCTCATATGGCATAACTACATCTGATAATTTTTCATATTTTCTTGCAGCATCGGCGCAATCACGACTTTGATAAAAGTCTGTTTCAATATCATTCAAATTGTTTTGCACTTTTTGAGTTAATCCGGTCATAAAACTAGCAGCCGGACTCTGATTAATTACAGTTGTTGAACCTCCAAAAATATTCGATAACCAAGCAGCAGACGCTATAGTCAAAAGAACAATTCCTAAAACCAAAATAATTTTTTTCATAATAATCCTTTTTAAAAATAAAAATTAATCACCTGATACGTAGACCACACTAAAGGATCGCCAAAAATAAAACCAAAAATTATAGGTAGTGGAGTTATTTTGTGTTTTTTTAATGTAATGCCAACGAATACAAGACTTATAACCCATAATAGATAATATTCTATCATTATAGAACCTTGACTGATAAAAATATCAAAAGTACTTAGCACACATGCAAGACCAATCGCAAAAATACTGTTGTTATTCATGTGTGTACAAATATATCCGTAAACCCGGTTAGATCTACTAGCCAGCACCCAGAGAAGAAAAATACTAACAAGTAACATTAAAAAGAAATAAGTGTTGTCTTTTTGCATAAAGTCATGAAATACATTCCATCCGTTTCCAATTAAAACAGTATGCACAGCTACAGCATCTAAACTCATTGGGATTTGTAAATATAATAACAAAAATCCACCAATAATCACTACTGAATTATTTGCAGCTTCTACGGATACCACTTTTTCTAGAAGTGTGCCTTTGGTATACTTAAACGCAGTAATTGATGATATGGTTGCTGTTGGGCCAGGGAGAAATCCAGATACTATCCCAATGCCAGTTCCAGTAATAGTAGGTTTCCAAAAATTATTAAACGATATGGTATCTGATGTGTTTTTATTTAATAAACGGTCTTTAATAATTCCGGGAATGACTAACAATGAAACTATCATAGCAACTATAGTTAAGTCATAGGTATATCTGTTTAAGTGAATCATCCATTCAGGAAGCGCAACCGCTGACTTAGCCGAAAGAATAACACCTGCGCTGAATAATATTAGAGACACCATAATATGCCGCCAATTTAATAAACAGACTAAAACCGACACCATCCATAATATTGCAAACTTTGCTTCTGTAGTTCCTACAAATGGAAGTATAGCTACAATGGATGAATGTAATACATACATCAACGACAGTGCAACCGTACTTGCAATTGCACTTGCAGCAGCAGTTAATTTAACTAATTGTTCACGAACTTTGATAGGTAGCTCATTAATTTTTTCAATATAAACTAAAGTAGACCCTTCGCCAGGAACACCGAACATAATACCGGCAATACTTCCAAAGTATTGCGAACCAATAACAGATATCATCCAAAATAATAGTAATTGTTCTAAATTCAAAAATTGTAAAAACGGAATTGTTAGAAAAGGCATTAACCAAGCCGGAAGTCCGGGTAATAATCCAGAAATTGCACCAGCAATGATTGCCAATGATATAATTAGTATATCTTCCATTGAGATCAGTATTTATGTAAGAAAGTTATAAAGCAAAATGGTTGCGCCCAGCACAGTCATTACCAAATTAGTAATAATCAGCGGCTTGTCCTTCATACGCAATGCTGCCCAAGACCATAACATTCCGCCGCTTACTTGCACAATTGGACCTAATGGATAAAAGTTAGCAGCATTTAACGCAACACTAACAATAAGTGTTGCTGTTGCAGCCCATTTAATCGTTTCTAGATTGTTCACTGTTGATTCGATCGTTCAGTTCCGTCATTTGATCAACTGGAGTTTTTTCTTTATTTTTGTTTCCAAAAATACGTTCCCAGTTGTCTTCGTATGCCTTGCGATCTGCACCTTTTCTTGGTGCAGAGCCTTTACCGCCGTGCCACGCACTCATGGGTGAAACCTCAACCAATAGCCTAGCAAAAGCCCTGCAATAATTGAAAGATAAATTTCTAGTGTCATAATGAATCCGTAAATTCAGATGTGTCGTAGTCTAAATCATACCGCCCGGTAATAAACCATTCTCTTGGAACTGCCCATTCCGGTGCGTCTGAGTAATCATAGTTAGCCACTTCGTTATTTTCATTTGGATTACTGTCTTCGTTGCTCATAACGATATTTAGTTGCTGACAGGACGATCCCAGTGTCCCGTTCCAGACCATTGAAACTCAAAGTCTGCTGTGCTACTTAGTGGCCGGCAATATGTACCGGCTAATTTATTATAAAATGCTGCGGTCCAATGTCCTTGTTCATTGATTTGAAATCTGTATTCTGCCCAAAAGTCACCACAATCCTTTGACATATATTTAAAGTCACCGTAAATAGGACGGTCTAGCTCTGGATCAAATTTTAGTACAAGTTCAAACGGACCCATTGCTAACCAAAGCACACGCAGCAATGCCCATACTTCATTTACCACACTATCTGCAATTGGGTTAATGTTGGGTTTGATAATATCAAAGTCAAACCCTAACTCGTAAGGGATTTCATCGCGCCAATTAGCGGGATCATATATTAACTCATAGTGAGGCAAGAATCCTTGTTGTTCTCCACGCTTGCCGTCGTGCCAGTGTATTACATTGTGCAAGCGATAGTGGTTTTGTAGTACATAAACAAACTTAAATCGCATCAGTCGATGTAGGATAGTGTTCTTGTAGTCTTTGGTAATCCACCAGCCGCCAAAGGCGCCATAGTCTGGGTGGATGTTAAACTGCTCCATGTTTTTACCTAGTGGCGAATCTGCTTCAACCACACACATAGTGGTGCCCATGTTGTCTACACCTAGATTGCGCAAGCGCCACATCAATGTTAGTGTTTGTGCTACATCGACTGGCTCTTCGCCGGGAAATCCAACAAACCAACTTGTGGTTGTAGTATAAGAACCTAGTTCGGCTAGATCGCGGAAGTTTTGTTCTACTTCGCGAGCAGTGACCTTTTTATCAATCAAACGCACAACTTTGTCGCTGCCGGATTCAACACCCATTTGCATCATACGTAACCCGCTGTCAAGCAATACTTTTAGATATGCTTTGTCCATGCGGCCGTCATTGCGAGCATATCCCATCCAGTTAATGTGAATGTTTCTGTCGATTAATCCTTGCGCAAAGGTTTGTAGTTCTTTTAGGTTGCCGTTAACTAGACTGTCAATAAACCAAACAGATTCTATGCCATAGGTTTTATAATTATATTCGACTTCGTCGATAACACTTGCAGCAACGCGTCCACGATAGCGCCAAAATGTTGGCTCTGTGCAGAATGTGCATTTAGCAATACAGCCTCGGCTCACTTCGCTTGCTACACCTTTAAACTCGTAATCATCGATATTAAAGTCACGATAGTCGGCCCAAGGCACACTGTCTAAGTCAATGCGTATTTCTTTATTGTGCGTTATAAAACGCTGCGTAGGTAATACGCCGTTTTCCATTCCATCCAAAAACTCGGAGAAAATCATTTCTCCTTCGCCTGCTAGCACATAATCAACATCGTCAAAGTCAGTTTCACCGCGCTGTACCGAGCGTGCTTCTGGTCCGCCAATAATAGTTACAGTATTGGGTAGTAATTGTTTGATGCGTTGTGTTACAAGTTTAAGTGCTTCGCCATTTGTATAGTATGCAGTAAAGCCAATTACGTCTGGCGTAAACTCCACTAGTTCCGTTAAGAATTGTTCTATAACAGGTTCGATCTTAGGACGTATGTCTTTGGCAAAGTATTCTTCGTTACTCCATTTCCAGTCGTTATGCCAGTGCCATAGATTTTTATCATATTGATAACATTTGATGTTTATATCCCAACACTTGGTTTCGTAACCAGATACTCTTGATAATCCCGCAAGTCTAGCAATACCATATGGTGCCACTTGCGGTCCCCACATAGGTATAGATGCAAATGCCACACGTGTTTTGCGTGTGGCACGATGAACAGGAATAGGTGTTAGATTGCTTTGCTTGGGCACGCGATTAAGTTTGAGTTGCTCGGCAAAAACACGAGCCATTTCGACGTGCGGATCACTGTTAGATACAAATGATTCGTCTAAAGTTGTTGGTGCAATAACTTCAACACGAATTGGAAATTTATCAGACATTGCTGAAATTTATATTGCCACCGATTCTAACGGTGGTATTCCGTTAAATGCTACACTTGAATATGTTGTAGTGTAAGCACCTGTGTTTAGAATAACAAACTTATCACCGGGAGCAAGATTATCTGGTAATAGGACCTGTGTTTTTTCGTACATTACATCGGCACTATCACATGTTGGTCCTGCTAGTACACAAAAGTCAGTGTCCTCAAGTTCGCGACCAGGAATCCAAAAGCGATACTTGATACTTTCGTTTTCTGTTTCTGCTAGTCCGTGAAAACGACCTACATCCAAGTATACCCAACGAACGGTATCGCCGGGGGTCTTGTGTGATGTAAGCAATACTGTGCTAACCAGCATACCAGCATTGCCTACCATACCGCGGCCTGGTTCTGCCATAATGTAATCAATGTCACCAAATCGTTCTTGAATGGCGTTCATGATAGTTAGGCAATATGGCTCAGGATCGGTAATATCTGCGCCATAATATGTAGGGAAACCGCCACCGATGTTTAGCAGCGTTAGATTATGCCCTTCGTCTTTAGCATGACACCAAGCAGCAGAAACAACGTCAAGCACATCGTACCACATATGCGGATGACGTGTTTGAGAACCTACGTGAAAACTTAGTCCCACTGGATTAAGTCCTAGTCCTTTTGCTAGATCCATAAGTGGAACAACATAACTACCCGAACAACCAAATTTACGCGACAACGGCCATTCTGCTTCTGTACTTTGTACTAGGATGCGAATGTATACATCACTGCCCGGTGCGTGTTCTGCAATCTTTTTAATTTCAAGTTCAGAGTCTGCGCTGTACAGACGAATGCCTTGCTCATATGCCCAAGCAATATCTTTACAACGTTTAATGGTATTACCAAAACTAATATCTTCTGCTTTAGCACCGGCAGCAAAACACAGTTCAATTTCGCCGCGACTAGCAGCATCAAACCGACTGCCGAGCTTTACAAGACGTTCGAGTATTTCTGGTTGTGGGTTTGCTTTTACAGCGTAATGGATATGGGCTTTACCTAGCCCTGCTTTGAGTCGACTGTAGTTTTCTTCTACAATGTCAACATCAATGACAACAGTAGGACGATCAAAATCGTTAGATAGAATATACTGGTTAAGTTTACTCATTGTGTTGTCGCCCTACGACAAAAATTAATTGGTGCCCAGGGGGAGACTCGAACTCCCACTCTTGCGACACCTAAAATTGGTACGGGTGGAGGGACTCGAACCCCCAAGCCTTTCGGCACCAGGACCTAAACCTGGCGTGGTTACCAATTTCACCACACCCGCTCATAAACTTTTAATTAGTTTATATTGGAACAATACTTTCTTAACAGTAGTAGCACTGCCCCAATTATATCCTAATTCTTTTAGTGTAGCATTTATGGTACCACACTTTTCAAAGGCAGCAATAATTTCTTTATCACTACGTTTTCTTGTTTTCTGTCCTTCATACTGTCCTATTTTCCAAGTATCAGTAATACTGTGACAGTTAGGGCAGAGACATCTTAAATTGCTTCTAACATTATTTTTGTTGTTTCCGTCTATATGATCCAACTCTAACGTTATACGCAATCCCATCCATTCGTCAAGTTCGCAATGCGAGCATTTATAGTCTTGCTCCTCCATTACAATCTTTTTACGCAATATGTGTCCGAGTTCCTCGAAAGGTTTCTCTTCTACTAACTTGCGCCTATGACTTACATGACTGCGCTGTCGATGCTCATCGTCGAATGTCCAAGCTCTACCTTCGGCGTGGGCTTTCTTTAGGCCTTTGCTGTTCTTTGCTTTGTTCGCCGGGCAACTGTTAGCACTTTTAGCACATCTGTATCTTCCTGTGCCTTTACTAAAGTACTGTGCCGGTTGTCCGCAACCGCTATCGCAAAGTTTTCCCTGTGGTATATCTGTACTTTCCATACATTTATTTATATAAATTGGTAGACAAACACTATTTTGTTATACCAATTCCACCACCCGGGCAAAAATGTGCCGGTTACTTTATCCGGCGTGAGATCGGTCACTCACAGTGGCTAACTTCAGTCCACCGACCGTCCTTATTCATTATATCAACACAGGACGAATGTGTTGAAAATTTAAATTTGGAGCCCCCGGTCGGAATCGAACCAACAATCTACGCATTACAAGTGCGTTGCAGTACCATTGTGCTACAGGGGCAAATTTAGTGCGTAAAATTAACTACGCACTTTATTACGAATTTATTTAGCAATACCTAAATAATTCATAACGTTTTCTGGTGAAGTTTCACCATACGGATCTGGCTCACGATGAGTTGCTTCCGGTTCTACAAATGCACGTTCTACTACACCATCATCAATAACGACAGCATAGTATTTCTCCTTGTATATAATACTTTACATTTTACTAATATTTACTATTGATGTCAACTATTTTTTACACTTTTACATTGTTTACATTCATTATGAACGCTCCATTGCGGCTGCTTCTGCAACAATGGCAGTTACTTCATCAAGTGAACTACACATTACCTTAGCAGTCTTCCAGTCGTCGTTGTCATCGCGACCACTAACTTCTACCATGTAACCGTTATCGTAAAAATATACGTTGAGTGAATCATCTGCTTTTGCAAGTTTATCTGACAGTTTCATTTATACTCTCCTATGAGTTGTTGTTAAAAATCTCGCTCCGACCAGGGTAAGTTTTTTGTCATTCCAAGACATTTAATTTGGGCAGTTTTATGTCATGCCCGGGAACAATCCAAGTGTTAACTTTGCCATTACCTAACTCTTTCGAGCCTGTTAACCGGCCTTGGAAAATTTGGTACCAGAGGCCGGACTCGAACCGGCAATCCCAAAACGGGAGGAAGATTTTAAGTCTTCTGAGTATACCAATTTCTCCACTCTGGCATTTTTTATATTATAGCATCTTCTTCTCTGCGTGTCTACTTCTAATTGCATCTGCAATCTTTTTTTTGTGTTCTTCTGATTTTGGTTTACCTTTGTTAGCTTTTCCGCCTGCCGCTTTATTACCTCTTTTTTGTAATTCGCAGGCTTTCTCGAAACCATGTTTTTCAACCATTCTTTGCCACGGGTTAATCCATGAACCAAACTTAGCACCGTCTTCGACAATGTTTTCTCTATCCGATGCCCAATACAAATGTCTTGGATTTGAACAATCTTTATTATTGCAAGCATGTGCTAAAATAACTCTACCTGCTGGAATAGTAGTATTCAAAAATTGTGCTAACACTCCTCTATGATTAGTACTATTCCCGCCGCGTTCTAAACAAGGCTCATCTAAGTCTAAATGTGCTTGTCTTTCCTCTTTCGGCGAGGATAACCATTCTTTTGCGTCTTTCATAATTTTATTTATGGTAAACGCTTAAAAGTTTATTTCTTGCTGTTTAATACCATGCTGGCATTGCTATAAACAATGGGTATATTATACACGATTTTGTGAAGATGTCAACTACTCGTTGCCAGTTAATCGACGATATTTTTCGTATAGTTCTTCGCGGGTTTCCACGTTGTTAGGATCTGGCAAGCACACGTCGACTGGACACACAGCTACACACTGCGGTTCATCAAAATGCCCCACACATTCTGTACATTTTTTAGGGTCAATTTCGTAGATTTCTGCGCCCTGATAGATCGCTTCGTTGGGGCATTCTGGTTCGCACACATCGCAGTTGATGCATTCATCTGTAATAAAAAGCGACATGGCGTATTCCTTAATAAATTACTAAAGTATTTAACTTTGTATTATTTTTTACTAATATAATTTTCTGCTTCGCCTTCACGATACAGATCGCTAGTAATGCAATGAATTCCGCCATCCCAAAAGAATCTATGTCGAAAAGGAGCAATGATAGGTTTTAAACCATGCTTATTTAAGAAGTCAAACACTAATTTATTGTAATTATTAACTAAAACATATTGATCATTTACTACCAACATATTAACGTCAAAAACAGTCTCTTCAACATAACCCAGCCAGTTTGTTAGCCAAGTTTCTACAAAGTTGATAAACTCACTATTGTCCTGTTCTCCTGGTAACCACCACTTGCCCCTGTTACTATGTTTAAACTTGCGCCAGTCTTTTACAGCGTCCCAGCTTTGATTTTCAATGTACAGTACTTCCCACCCAGGAAATGTTTCATGATAATTAGTTTGGTCGTAGGTGCTAATAATAGCACCAGGACACACCGGAGCAAACACTGCATCATTATGACCACCGATGTCAACTGGAGTAATGCGTCTATCTAAAAACTTTTCTTCTGCCCAGTCTGCTAACCAGTGATGATCTCTGCGATCAACAATTAAATTATTGCCAATGACTGTAATGAGAGGTGCATCAAATTGATGCTCTAAATCTGTACGCTCATTGACTGTAAGTTTGTTATCAAATGCACTTATTTCTGCATTGGTGCCAATTAATCTATCGCCAACAATCAATTGACTATCTCGAGGCTGCATTGGAGGTCTTGGTATAAGAGTAAAACTATGCGCATTAGCATAGTTAATTTGCCCAGACTTCTGATCTACAAAGTCCATGATACTTGAAGATTGTATATCAGGGCGCAAAACCTCTACACCAAATCCTTCTAATATGTGTTGAATATTTTGATAATCCTCTTCAGTTTCTCGCACAATACGTTGCAGTACATCCCGTATTTGTGAATTACGTACATCTTCGAAGAACGCAGGGTCGTAAGAACGTCCAAGATAAACTCGTTTTAAAGGATCCCACGGTGCATTATATTTGTAGTTCAAGGTGTGTTAAATAGATAATCTAAACTATTGCCGTATATGTTTCTATATTCGCGTTCGCTTACTAATGGTAGGTTTGGTGTACGAACTCTAGTACCATTACTTAACAATAACAAATATCCGGTATTTTTTAGTGCTGCTTTCTTATGATTAAAATAAACTAACTGTAGACTGTTTGATTTAGTTTTTTGACGATAATACAATATATCTTTATTATAATCAAAAATATAATCCTTGAGTGTTTGTTTGTACGATCTATAGTCGTTTTTTGGAATAATATTATTTATATCATGATACATAAAATTTTCAAATTCATATGTATCAAAAAATCCCTGAACAAATCCTTGGTTATCGTTTAGTATTGGCGACCATCCTAATGGAAATTTTTGAATTTTGCAGTTTGTATAAAACCACCAGCGTGCTTCAAGTACTGTTTTAATTGGATTTCCAGCCAGACTGTTAAACTTTTCACAAAAGTTAACAAAGTCTTTATTTTTGTTTTCAGTAAAAAAGAAATCTTCCCAAGGACTGTGTAAAAAATTCCATCCATACTTAGTATAAAAACTATCATCCAAGCTAGCAGTTAAATCGTCGGCTACATCGGCACTTACAAAAATTCCGTCAAGTTTTTGATTTAAGTATATATCGCCGCTAAACTCAACGAGTTCAATGTCCTTATTGCCCTTTAACAAATAGTAGAAGTTAGGATTTTCTTTGACAGAAAATGTTGAATACAACACACGCAGTTTTGATAGATCTGTTGCGTGCTTTAAAAATGCAATCAAAACAGAAGTCGAATCAATTCCTCCGCTCCAAAAAAGATTTATAGTTCCTAGTTTTTCAAGTTCTTGAACTCGAATTTCAAAACATTTATCAATAGACAAAGGATTGCTAACAGATTTCCATGGACGCTGAACATGCATGTTAAAAGGTAATCTTATAGATTCAGATCGATCAATTATATCACCTGATGCAGCATTTGAGAAAAGACGATTGATATCGATTAAATAGTTGTATTCGTCAAACCCCTTGATTTTATATTGTTCTGCTTTGCCGTCTGGTACAATATATTCTAACCCATGATAGTCAAACAGATGTTGTTGGTATGGGCCATTTAAAACAGATATCAGCGGTTTCATACTATGCATCAATATTGGTAATGCTTTCAATTTCTTTTTTAAACCTATTAAGAACTACTTCACTAAAGTCGTCCTTGTTGTCCGATTCAAAGTTTTGTATTTTGCGTAATGTATTGATTTCGTATAATGATAGCTCTGTAAGCATACGATATCGCCGGTCACGTCGAACAGGATCATTGGTATATGAAACTAAATCTCCAAGTAACTCAGATCTTTTTACGGAGATATATTCAAGTGTAAGATAAGCTAATTTAGTTCGAAGAAAAGGATCAATAGTAATCATCATAATATTTATATTGTCCAATTTGGTTATAATAAAAATTGGCACCCTCGACACGATTCGAACGTGTGACCGACGGCTTAGAAGGCCGTTGCTCTATCCTCTGAGCTACGAGGGCAGTTATGCTACTAAGGCAGCGGTGCTACCTTTATAATCCAAGTATAATACACGATCACCGCACATGATGTCAATAACAAATTCGCGCATTTCTGGACTAATTCTACCAGTCTTTAAAAGTTTTTTTGCAAAGTTTTCAACCAACTCATCGGTTGCAAATCCCAGTCTATGTATTAACCAAGTGACAACGATAGTGTGTGTTGTGGTAAACGCAATGTCTCCACACATACCTAGTATTACGCTATCGTTTATTTCTTCGTGTGTGCTTGCACGCAGTTGCTCTCT